>Ga0190338_1000021_pt1 | contig 42669 bp, 43 predicted proteins | sample 4872041112_MG_FD_163434 | JGI IMG/M metagenome (GOLD analysis project Ga0190338, IMG submission 163434) | Hydrothermal vent sediment bacterial communities from Southern Trench, Guaymas Basin, Mexico - 4872-04-11-12_MG | ecosystem: Environmental > Aquatic > Marine > Hydrothermal vents > Sediment ... | reverse complement strand
GTCTTAAACGGTCCCGCTATTAAAGGATAGTAGTCTTTCTAACGGATCAGAGAGTCTAAAAAAAGGGGGATATTTTGTCCTTTAACGGAGGAGAACGAAAATGCGTAAGTTGTTTTTACTGCTCTTCATTATATTTGCTCTAGTTGTATATCCTCTGATGGCGAGAGAGGAAAAGGGTGATAACCCTGTTCCGGCAATTACCGCGGTAAAGATAGAGAGGAACATCAAGGTAGACGGTTATCTAACGGAAAAGGAATGGGAGAAAGCAGGGGAATTCTCTCACTTTATTCAACGGGAGCCTAAAGAGTACGCTCCTCCCACCGAGAAGACGGTTGTTAAGGTGTTGTATAACCGAAATTTTCTTTACTTTGGGATCATTTGCTACGATTCCGAGCCGAATAAGATCGTAGCGGTGAATATGCAGCGTGATGGGGATCTTCATTCCGATGATAGGATTACCATATTGCTCGACACATTTCACGACAAGAGAAACGCCTATATTTTTCAGATAAACCCAGTTGGAGCGAGGGTTGATGGGCTGGTAACCAACAATGCAGAGCATTTCAGTAGGGATTGGGATGGTATCTGGTACGGGAGGGCCCACATAACCAAGTATGGTTGGGTAGCGGAGATAGCCATTCCCTTTAAGACCCTTTCTTTTAATCCTCATATATCCACTTGGGGGTTAAATATAAATAGATACATAAGGAGAAAGCAGGAAGAGGACCGGTTTGCCAGCCCCAGTTTTGATACCTACTTCACTTCAGTGGCGAGGGCGGGAGAGTTGAGGGGACTTCAAGGTATTGTTCAAGGGCTTGGTCTCGATGTTCGTCCCTACTTCCTCATTGGGAATAAGAGAGAAGAGGATTCAGGTTATGCCAACACCTTAGACAAGAACGCCGGGGTGGATGTCTTCTATAATTTAGCAGCTAATCTCAAATCCTGCACCACGATAAACACCGACTTCGCTGAAACCGAGGTGGATACGAGACAGATCAACCTTACCCGGTTTCCCCTCTTCTTTCCAGAAAAGAGGGCTTTTTTCCTCGAGGGTTCGGGTGTTTTTGAGTTTGGCAATTTGAGGCGCGATCTCATCCCCTTTTTCTCCCGGCGGATCGGTCTTACCGAAGGGGGTGAGCAGATCCCAATAGCGGGTGGCGAGAAGTTGACGGGAAGGGTAGGGGATTATAACATCGGTCTCCTCGCTATAAGGACCAAAAGAAAAGGAGACATCGACCCGAAGACCTTCTTGGTAACCCGGGTGAGTAAGAATATATTTGGGGAATCGCTTATAGGTTTTATCTATACCCAGGGCAATCCAACCGAATCGGTGAGCAACCGTGTGTTCGGTGTCGATTTCAAGTATGGCACCTCTCATTTCCGGGGGAATAAGAACTTGATTATAAGCGGATACTTCCTTAGGAGTTTTACTGAGGGGATGTCAGGGAACCAGCATTCATATGGATTTATGGTTGACTACCCCAATGACCTCTGGGACATCAACATTGGGGCGAAGGAGATAGGAGATGAGTTCAACCCAGCCCTCGGCTTCGTTCCCCGGATTGGGATAAGGAGATATCATTCCTATGTTTCCTATCGTCCTCGCCCTCGTGCTTGGGGCATCAGGCAGTTCTTTTTCCAATTCAGGTATCGTGCTGATTACGATCTTTCCGGTAGGCTTCTTACCCGGAGTATATTTACCGCCCCGATAAATCTGCGGACCGAGTCTGGGGAGCATCTCGAGTTCAATATAATGCCTCAATATGAATATCTTGATGCTCCTTTCGAGATCCACGAGGGGATAGTGATTCCGGTTGGGGAGTACTCTTTCCGTCGCTACCGGGTGGAGGTGAATACGGCGGACAATCGTCCCATCGTGTTCGATTTCAAGATCCTTTGGGGTGGGTTTTTCTCGGGCACAAGGACTGAGCTTGAGACTGGCCTCACCTTCAAGCCCAACCCTCACCTTTATGTCTCGGTGACCCTCAATCAGAATAATGTGGACCTGAAGGAAGGTTCCTTCGTAACCAGGATCATCCGAACGAGAGTAAATTACAGCTTCAATCCCAATGTCTCCTGGACGAATTACATCCAGTATGACAATATCACCAAGGAACTGGGGATAAATTCTCGTTTCCGCTACATTTTCCACGACGGAAACGAGTTCTTCCTTGTGTTCAACCAGGGATGGCAGGGCGAATTCAGCCGCTACCTCCCGGTTTACCAGAAGGGAACCTTCAAGTTTAACTACACCTTCCGCTTCTAATATTGGACTTTTGTGTGGCTAAGTTTTTACGAGAAACCCCTTGACAAAAGGGGTTTCTTATTTTTATTAATAAAACGACTTCCCTTTAAAAGTAGCTTCCCCGAAGGAAGGAAAGAGAGTGAAGGAGTATTTTGATGAATATAAAGTCCCTTTCCTTTTCCCTTTCTCCAAGATATGTAAAACAAAAAGGTTCGCTCCGTCCTTTCCAAGAAGAGACGATAAAGGCAATAAAAGAATCGCAAGAAAGGCTTATATTTGTTGAAGCACCAGTAGGCTCAGGGAAAAGTCATATTTTCCCCACTTTGTTGAACGATCCCTTTTTTGAACGAAGACCGCTCATATTTACTTATCCCACCAAGATCCTGATGGAGGCTCAAATTGGCTCAATGAAGCGAAGCACACCAAATCTCTCAATTTATCCACCCGATGATTTTTCTCCTCAGGGGATAAATCTTTTTTTCTATTCTTCTTCCTCTTTGGTAAGAATTCTCAAAGAACAGGGGTTAAATTCCCAAATAAATAGGGGTGAGCTCCTTAATAATTTATTTAGGAACCTTGGTCTTTACGGCAAGCGTTCAGCGATCGTTACTTCTCCCGATGTTTTATTTCTTATGGTCAATAAAGAGGCCTACCGAGGCTCGAAGAGGTTGCAGAACCTACTTCAGAGGGCGTTCGTCTTCTTCGATGAGTTCCATCTTTATGCCAATCTTGGCCATTTCTATGAATTGCTGGAAGCGCTTCTTGATGGTATTGCAAGTAAGGTGGTTTTTCTTTCCGCAACCCCCTATGTGAGGAGAGAGGTGGAGAAATTAATCTCTAAATATGGAGCGGTTGATATTCCGTTCGATAGTTCTCGGGGAGATAAGGGGGATGTAATCTTCAACTATCCTCTTGAGGTGAAGGTTTGCGCCTATAAATACACAAAAAGAGAGGATACACTTTCCCTTCTCAGGGAGCTTATTCCCAAGCTGGCGAAGCCATTAGCGATAATTTTTGATTCTGTGTTCCGGTTGAGACATCTTGAGCGAAGGATACGGAAGGAATTTGGGCAGTCGTTTGATATCGTTGAATGGAGTGGCATAAAGAAGGATAAAGCTCCGCTCACCGAAAGAACGGTGGTCCTCGGCACCTCAGCAATAGAGGTAGGCATCGATATGGATTTTAAAACCCTTATCACGGAGGTTTCCTATTGGACCTCAGCCATTCAAAGGATTGGAAGGGTGGGTAGGAAATCGGAGGGGAAGGTGATTATCTTAACCGATCGCGATTTCACCCCTTATATTGATGAGAAGAATAGGTTGAGTCGGGATGAATTTGAGAAGGAAATTTTAATGAAGGTACTGCGTGATCCAGTTGGGATCCGAGTGGCAGGTGAAATGTTCCGTGGAGATAGCTATAACTTCATACTCATTGATAAAGATACAGGGGAGGTATTCCCCTATTCTCAATCCATTTTTGCTATGTACGAGGTTGAGAATGTTATTGATGATTGGAAGATTATGCCTTACTCAGAGAAGGTAAAGACATTGAGAAACTGCGGTATTCGTAATCGAGAGAAACTTGAGGAGTTGTTACTTTACGATAAACTTTTCCCTTTCTGGGGTGTAGTTGAAGGACGACTAGGAGATTATTACTATCGCGTTACCACTTCTTATGACCCTGAGACAAAGGAGCTTATGGTTTCAGGAAAGGAGGAGCATATCTTTTATGGAGGATAGTCAATGGTGCAATTTTCAGAGATAAAGGAAATTTTAGAGCCCCAGCTTGGCTATCTGGCTAAATCAAATGGGGAGCAACTTCTCTCACATCACTATACCGTGTGGAGTGTTCTTTCCAAGATAGCTAAATTCATTCCCTCGTTGGATGAACGGGAGAGGTATTTACTTGAACTTTCAGCATTGCTCCATGATGTGGGTAAGATGAGCGAGGAAAACCAACAGAAACTGAGAAAGGGTTTCGAGGAGCCGGGATCTTTTAAGATAGTCCATAAGATGACTCAAGAAGAACTCAATAAATACTTCGAGAAAGTTGAGCTATTGAAAAGGCTTAGCGAGGAAGAAAGGAAGTTTATCTACGATGTTATTCTGACGCATCATAGTGTTTCCCGGGATGATCTTAGGGATATTTCCACCCCCTCGGCTGGGATCTTTACCGAACTCTTGCGTTATGCTGACCATTTGGGCTCGATGGAGCGAGTAAATCCAAACACAATAGCTCGAGTTAGAGAAGCTTTGCGTGGTTTTCTTGATATTACCTATTTTCAGATTTCCCGTTTCCCCTCACCAACCACCTATTTATTTTTGGAAGAGGGAATAAAGGCTTATCGAGAAAAAGGATGGGACCTTCTTCTTGTTTTCGATAACGCTGCTGTTTTCATCGGCGAGAAAGGACTGGGTTTCCCTAATAGGGAAGATGTGGTGCGGGTGATCGAGGATGTTTTCTTCAATAGTTCTTTAAAGTTTCAGTCGGTCTATAATGTTTTCACTAAATGTGTTCTTGGGGGGCTTTCTTGTACCCTGCCCGCCAAATTTATGGAAGCCAATAAGGATAGAATCGTCAGTAATTTGGGAAATGTTACCAAGAAAGGAGGACAATTTTTTAGATTATTGCAGGATCTCTATGCACTTGACAAAAGAGAATACGATACCATAAAGAATAGACTACCTTTTTGCGATCTTATCCAGGCACTTTGTGGCTCTTCCGGTCATCCCCGAGCAAAAGGATTATGGAAGAACCTTTTTAAGGAAGAGCCACCGGACAGCTTCAACGAGAATGCTTTGACTTCATTGCTTTCTAAAATTTCCCCATCAGATATCATTCCTGACGAATATCTATCAGAGCTTCCCGTTGATAGGAGGAAGAAACTTGATCGTTTCACGCCTGAAGAGCTTTTTCAACTTCTTTACCATATTGCTCGGAGGAGGGAGAAAAAGGTTGGAGATTATTCAGATATCACTCGATATGTAGAAACCATAATGGCTTTAGAGGAAAAGGCGAATTTTAAGGAGTTGGCTAAAGATATTTTCGATCGGTATAAAAGCTATAAAAGAACAAAGACTGCTACTAAAGGAGCCTGTGAGCGTTGTGGTTGTCCCGTGGCTTCGGAAGCACGGCCTGTTTTGGGCTACGGGCGAGGGGAAGGGTATGGCTTTTCCCAGATAAAGGCAGACCCAAGTTCTTCTCAAGCTACTTGCCTCTTCTGTGCTTACGACAATATGGTAGCTAAAGGGGAAGGAAAAGGGGGTAGCCAGAAGGTATTAGTTCGTGTAGAAACAAAGGTTCCTGAACTATGGAAGCATTATAGAGAGCTCGATAGATTAATTAAGGCTATAAGCCAGGGGGTAAGATATCCTCATTCTATAGTAAAGATTGAAGAAAAAGAGGAGCTTCGTCATTTGCCTTTTGGTAAAAGATTGCGTATCCCCCTCTCTCGAAAGGAATACGAGGAGGAATATAGACAGATTCTCCGAAGTGAGCACGGGGTTTTGTTTAGTATAGGAAATGTTGGGCGGAAGGAAGGAGTTAAGAACCTCCGAGCGAAGTATGAACCCCTCTATCATGCACTGAACCTACTTGGTTTTACCACCAGTATAGGACTGAAGGAGCAGATAGGGCTATTTGGCGAATCAGTAGTTACTACCACCGAGGCATACTACAATTCGTTAGCGGTGATACTCCTTGCCCGAGCAGTTAAGAAAGGAAATGAGAGTAAGTTCCTCTTCGCAAAGGAATTGATAGAGAAGTCTCCCAGTGTGGCTCTCCGTTGCGCTTCCGAAGAAGATAAGGGGGCAAGCTTACTTAATGAAGATCAGCTTATGAGGTTTTATCAGTTTCTGTATAAAGGTAATATCAAGGTTTTTGAAGTAAATAGGGAGGTATATTCAATGAGAAATCTTTTAAAAGATGCTGCGTTCTTCGCAGATAAAGAAAAAGGAATACCCCATTTCTGTATAGAGCCGGAGAATAGGGGTGATTTTTGGGGGAAGTTGACTCGGCATTCAGCGACGAAGCCGATAGCTCAGGCGCTTGATGAGATAATGATGGGAAGGGAGTTTGATTTTGCAATGGAGCGATTTCTACGCAACATCGCTACTAAGATCCCCAAAGAGGAGCAAGATGAGCTTAAGAAATTTGTGGCTAAAACTAAAGAGGTATTAAGTAAGTACCATCAATTGAGACAGGAGGATATATCCAAGTTTATAAGAGCAAGAAATGCTTTGACTTCTGCTATCTATGTTTTCACCCGCTATTCAAATTTGAAGGAGGTTATAAATGAATAAGATGGACTTCTTAAAGGAAGTTAGTGCACTTCCTAAGGGTGTTTACCTTCAGTTGGTTACCAAGCTTACTTTACTCGATGAGACGATTATCCGTAGTAACGATCCCGAGGAGGTACTCACCTTCCGGTATCAGAAGTTGGGCAACAGGTTCATAATACCTTGGAGAAAGATCAAGGGGAAGCTACGCCGAATGACTTTAGAGAAACAGCGCTCTCTTGGGATAAGTCCTGACTGTCATCTGAAAGATGATCTTTGTATGAGATGCCCCAGTTGTTTTATCTTTGGCGGTACTGGTGAAACGAGTAGCGCTAAGGTGGCATATAACATATTAGGTAGAATACTCGGTGAGACCTTTATCTCAACGACAGAGGTCGGAGAGGTGGAGCCCTATACCCAGAATGCGGTCGATGAGCTAACCCATACCACGGGACAGGCTTTGATGAATATCGTTACCGTCCCGCCAGAAACCGAATTTTATGGGGTGATTACTGTCAAGGATCCGACTAAAGAGATGGCATCAGTGGTGATAGATAACCTAAAACGGCTTACCAGGATTGGGGCGAGAAGTGTAGAATGGGGAAGGGCTACTCTCGAGATCTTGGGGTATAAACTTACCGATCGAGAGGACCTTAGCGCCTATTTCATTGTTAATGATAATGGTGACCTCCTTTCTGAGCTGGAGAAGATAGATTCGCTTTCCCTCCCTGAGGTTGAAAGCTCTTACAGAATATTAGATAAGCAGGTTGCTACTATTGTTGAAAGCATCAATAAAAAAGCGACTAAAAGGAAATGAAGATCTATAAATACACCATAACATTGCTTGATTCCCTCTTCTATTCTCGGGAGGGTTTAGGAAGTGCTTTCTCGCCTCCTTATCTCCATGCCACAGCGGTTAACTGTGCGGTAAATTATGCTCTTTCACTTAATCCCGAGCTCCAACCGTATGTTATTTCCGAAGCAAATGGTGGCAGAAATACACCTCAATATAAGAATTCGCTCGTTAATGATGCTTTCTACTTTACCCCAGCTCGGCTAAAAGGGGTATTAAGGTATCAACCTCAGACAGTAAAAGGTGATCAGGATGGTTTTTTAATAACCGGCTATGGTAGCAGTGGTGGAAAGGCAGAGGTACTTAAAGCTTATCAGATATTCGAGATACCTCCTGAAGCAGTGTTCGAAGGTTATTTCTTCCTGAGGCAGGATGATCTTGTTCTCCCCCAGCTTATTCGTTTAGGGAGCTTTCGGGGAAAAGCGAGGCTTGAGGTGGCTACAGTTTTTATCAAGGGAGTAGAAGAGGAACTAGTCCTTGTTGAGCATCCTGTAGACCCTCTTATTTCCGAGGTTGAACGGGGGGTTATGGTGAATCTTTTCCCTTACCCTGTGGTAGAAAGTGCTACTTGTCCCTTTGCGGTTAGAGTGATAGAGGAGGGGGAGAAATTTCCTAAGTTTGTTACGCCTCCGGATGAATTTAAGAAATATTTCGGAGGGAGGGAGGAAAAAGGACATCCTAAAAGAGGGATGATTGTGTGATGAAGGTAAGATTCGCTCTCCTCAGGTTTGGGGTGGGGAGGGAGGTGAAGGTTTCTGCTGCCAAGCTGAGGGGATACATTGCCTCCCGGTTTCCCGATGAGATTCTCCTACACCAACATTTAGGGGGGCGGTTTATCTATTCTTATCCCAAGGTCCAATATAAGATCATAGGTGGGGTTCCTTTCATTGTGGGGCTCGAGGAGGGTGCGGACCTTCTCCCCCGTATTGCTTCCGAGGTGGAGGAGTTGGTTCTCGGTGCCGAGGTTTTTCCCCTATTGGGGAAGGAGATTGTTGAAGAGGAGGTTGAACTTAAGGAGGCAAATCCTCCGCTTCGTTATCGTTTCTTCACCCCTTGGCTCGCCCTGAATGAGGAAAACTACGAGAAGTATCTCAAGCTATCGCCTAAAGAGCGCCGGAGAGAGCTTTCCCGGATCCTTGTGGGCAATCTCATCACGATGGCTAAAGGGCTTGAGTATGTGGTCCTTTTTGATGTTTGGGCAAAGGTGTTCGTTCATCCGGTCCCAACATCGTTTAAGCGGGTGCCCCTTATCGGCTTTTTGGGCGAGTTTGAGACCAACTTCGCCCTTCCTAATTTCATTGGCCTTGGGAAATCTGTCTCTCGTGGGTTCGGGACCATAAGGATGATAGGAGAGGCGGGTGCAGCTCGTAATAAACAGCTACGGCGCTTATCTGAAGAAGAAGGGTAATTGCTTCCTGGTGAAGGTGGAGGATAGAGAGCTTGAGCTCTCGGTGCGGAAGGTTGATTCTATCCTCATCGCCACCTCTGCTTTTCTCTCCACCGATGCAGTGAAGCTTGCTTTGGAGCACAATATCGATATCATCTTTCTCGATAGACGAGGGGCACCGTATGGTAGGGTGTGGCATTCAAAGCTTGGGAGTACCACGCTAATCCGACGGCGCCAGCTCGAACTCTCGATGGAGGAGGGTGGTTTCTTGCTGGCTAAAACTTGGGTGGTTGCTAAGGTAGAGAACCAGCTTGAGTTCCTGCGGGAGCTTGCTCGCACAAGGAGAGGGAAAGAAATGCTACTCAAGCCATCCATTGGGGAGCTTTCCTCTCTTTCTTCTGAAATAGCGGGCCTTTCTGGTTGCATTTCTGATCTGCGGGGAAAACTACTTTCCTTAGAGGCACAGGCGGGCAGGGTTTATTTCCAAACTCTTTCCCTGATAATGCCCGATGCCTTTCGTTTCGAAGGGAGGAGTCGCCATCCGGCAAAGGATGAATTCAATGCCCTCATCAATTATGGCTACGGTATCCTCTACTCGCTGGTAGAGAAAGCGTGTATAATTGCCGGGCTCGATCCTTATGTCGGTTTCTTTCACGCTGATAATTACAATAGGAAGTCGCTGGTGTTTGACCTTATTGAGCCTTATCGCATCTGGGTGGATAGGGTGGTGGTGAAGCTTATTGCGGGCAGGAAGGTGAAGAAGAGCTATTTCGATCCCATCCCTGGTGGAGTTAGCCTAAATGAGGAGGGAAGGAAGCTTCTAATCTCGGCACTAAATGAGTTTCTGGAAAAACCAATCCGCTACCGTGGAAGGAACATAAAACGGCGTAATATCATCCAGTTTGACTGCCATCAGTTAGCCAATAGCCTTCTCAAAGGGAGGGGTAAGTAGATGCTTTTATGGGTAATCTACGATATAAGCGAGGATAAACCGAGGAATATGATCGCTCGGGTGCTTAAGGAGTATGGGCTTTATCGAGTTCAGAAGAGTGCTTTTCTCGGTGAGGTTAACAAAAATGAGCTCGATGAAATTTCCTTAAGGGCTAAGGAGCTCATCGATGAGGCTACCGATTCTGTTTATATCTTTCCAATGTGTGAGAGAGACTTTAAAAGGGTGAGGTTGATAGGGCAGGCGTTTGATAAAAAGCTGGTCGCTGATGAGATAATCTCTAAGTTCTTTTGAGAAAGGTGGGATTGGTGGCTGAGATATATTTTTCTCCTTCAGAGGTTATGGAGCACATATTCTGCCCCCGGTTTACCTATTTCATCTACTGCCTCGACATCCCCCAGCACGAGGAACTTCGCTACAAAGTACTTCGGGGCAGAGCAGTTCACCGAAAGCGGGCTAAGCTAAATCCAGAATATTTGAGGAAGAGGCTCGGGTGCATCAAGAAAGAGGTTTTGGTTTATCTTGTCTCTCCGCGTCTTCACCTCAAAGGGGTGGTGGATGAGGTTCTCCATTTATCAGATGGGACATTGGCTCCGCTCGATTATAAATTTACTGAATATCGGGAATTTACCTTCCGTACCCACCGGTATCAATCTTTCATCTATGCCCTTCTCATTCAGGATGTTTATCAGAAGCCGGTGAAGCGAGGTTTCATCTGTTATGTTCGTGGTGGCAATAAGATAAAAGAAGTAAGATATAGGGAAGCTGATTTTTGGAAGCTCAAGGAGATGTTAGGTGAGATGATCCGTATTATTGAGGAGGGTTATTTCCCCAAAAAGACTCCCTTCCCTATTCGCTGTCTTGATTGCTGCTACAAAAATATTTGTGTCTAAGCAGTTATCTTTTCTAACTTGTTGGATAGTTGGAGGAAATTGGTTCTGAAAGTATGCAAACCGGCCAATTTTTGCACAATTATTTGTGCAATTTTTTAGAAAGAAAGTGGAAGATAGGGCTTGCAAATCGGTTGTTAAGTTATTAAGATATCGTTAGTTCTTTGATAAATACGGTTGAGGAAGCCGATCCATTAAAACAAGGATTGAAACTACCGGTCTTCATAGTCAAGAATCTTGTGCCACTCCAGTTGAGGAAGCCGATCCATTAAAACAAGGATTGAAACTGTTGACACTGAATCAGAGCCCGGACGGTTGGTATTCGTTGAGGAAGCCGATCCATTAAAACAAGGATTGAAACTTGACCACAAAAATAACATCTTGAAGGAAAAGCTTGGTTGAGGAAGCCGATCCATTAAAACAAGGATTGAAACGTCTATCGATGTAGTGAAGGCAATTGATGATGAGGGGTTGAGGAAGCCGATCCATTAAAACAAGGATTGAAACGTAGTCGTTTTTGCCGCCTCCTGAGCCTGACCCCCAGTTGAGGAAGCCGATCCATTAAAACAAGGATTGAAACACGCTGAATAATACGGGGGGTCTAAGAAAAACAAGGTGTTGAGGAAGCCGATCCATTAAAACAAGGATTGAAACCAAAAAAATAGCCCCCAACAAGGGGGGGCAAAGTAGTTGAGGAAGCCGATCCATTAAAACAAGGATTGAAACTCTGGTAGATTCTCATCGGTTGCCTCCTTTTTCGCCTCCGTTGAGGAAGCCGATCCATTAAAACAAGGATTGAAACTGCCAGAACGCTTGCAAGCTTCTACATATTCCTGTAGTTGAGGAAGCCGATCCATTAAAACAAGGATTGAAACCTACCTGCAATGGGATTTCAGCTAATGAATGAGCGAGTTGAGGAAGCCGATCCATTAAAACAAGGATTGAAACAATCAATAGCGGGAGGCGTCCCAATAATATCTCCACGTTGAGGAAGCCGATCCATTAAAACAAGGATTGAAACATAAGCTGGTCAGGAGTCACCGCTGAGGCACTTCCACTGGTTGAGGAAGCCGATCCATTAAAACAAGGATTGAAACGGAATACTATTGAATATATCCCGAAAATTAGCAAGCGTTGAGGAAGCCGATCCATTAAAACAAGGATTGAAACCGGTTCAAGAGGGGAAAGATGAACGAGGCACTTACCGGATGTTGAGGAAGCCGATCCATTAAAACAAGGATTGAAACCTTGGATCAGGGCTATCCACTCCCGGAAAACAGCAGTTGAGGAAGCCGATCCATTAAAACAAGGATTGAAACCTATAACACTCTGTGGAAAAACCTGTGGAAAACTGTGGTTGAGGAAGCCGATCCATTAAAACAAGGATTGAAACTCATTTTCTTTGTCAGTAAAAGCATTTGTAGGTCAGGTTGAGGAAGCCGATCCATTAAAACAAGGATTGAAACCTTCGCTTGCTATCGCCTGCCCCGCCCGAAATAATTCAGTTGAGGAAGCCGATCCATTAAAACAAGGATTGAAACTCCGCCCTCGTAATTCCAACTCCGGGTCAACAACCGAGCTGTTGAGGAAGCCGATCCATTAAAACAAGGATTGAAACCCGTCTCCGCCAACCACAAAAATTCCACCAATAGACTGGTTGAGGAAGCCGATCCATTAAAACAAGGATTGAAACATGTGGAAGACGATAATGGAGCGGATTTTCTTATGTGTTGAGGAAGCCGATCCATTAAAACAAGGATTGAAACCCAGCTCGGTTTCAGATTTCATTTTTTCTCACTCCATGTTGAGGAAGCCGATCCATTAAAACAAGGATTGAAACAATGTTTTCGGTGGGAGTGCCTGCTCCGCCTCTTCATGTTGAGGAAGCCGATCCATTAAAACAAGGATTGAAACTCTACCCCGTAGATATCCGCCAATATAGCCAACAGCTGTTGAGGAAGCCGATCCATTAAAACAAGGATTGAAACAAAAAAATTGCCAGTAAGATATACATCCATACCACCGGTTGAGGAAGCCGATCCATTAAAACAAGGATTGAAACTTAAACCTATCTTCCCCAAAACAATAAATACACCATTGTTGAGGAAGCCGATCCATTAAAACAAGGATTGAAACGAAAAATGAAAAGAGACCTTTCTCATTTGGTGGACGGGTTGAGGAAGCCGATCCATTAAAACAAGGATTGAAACCTTCTCTTTCAGCTCTCCAACCTTCACCGTCATAGGTTGAGGAAGCCGATCCATTAAAACAAGGATTGAAACTCAAGGAGCTCCGGGAGCATTTCGAGAAGTCGGAAGCGTTGAGGAAGCCGATCCATTAAAACAAGGATTGAAACGGAGTAGCACCGAAACAGATAAACAGGTTTTTCTCTTGTTGAGGAAGCCGATCCATTAAAACAAGGATTGAAACACATCTATCTTCACTCCTAAAAAGGCTTCCAGTAGTAGTTGAGGAAGCCGATCCATTAAAACAAGGATTGAAACGCTTTGGAAGTGCATTTCAATTCCTCTGCCGGAAAAGTTGAGGAAGCCGATCCATTAAAACAAGGATTGAAACTCAATTGACAAAAATCATAAAGGAGTTTGTTGGCTTGGTTGAGGAAGCCGATCCATTAAAACAAGGATTGAAACGTTCGCCATTATGAGCAAGCCTTACAATATAATAGAAGTTGAGGAAGCCGATCCATTAAAACAAGGATTGAAACCTATCTTCCCGAAGTCAGCAATATCGTCTATAGTAGTTGAGGAAGCCGATCCATTAAAACAAGGATTGAAACCCATTTTCCTGAAAGGCAAATTGAGATATTGAAAAAAAGTTGAGGAAGCCGATCCATTAAAACAAGGATTGAAACTGGAAAGGAGGTAAAAAAATGGAAAAGAAAGATTTTGTTGAGGAAGCCGATCCATTAAAACAAGGATTGAAACCTGTTGAGCGAGTCACGCAGGCTTCAGCACTCTACAAGGTTGAGGAAGCCGATCCATTAAAACAAGGATTGAAACTGAAATCACCGCCTTTGTAAGCCATTGAAAATAAAGTTGAGGAAGCCGATCCATTAAAACAAGGATTGAAACTGGGCGTCAAACTTGACGGAGATATCGCCGTCCACCAGGTTGAGGAAGCCGATCCATTAAAACAAGGATTGAAACATAAATAATCCATTAAAACAAGGGTTGGGATAAATAACGTTGAGGAAGCCGATCCATTAAAACAAGGATTGAAACGGGCAAGGGCTTTTCCCATCAGGTCGACTGAGCTGGTGTTGAGGAAGCCGATCCATTAAAACAAGGATTGAAACACAACCAGGTTTACATAATATATATTGGTAGTAGGAGGTTGAGGAAGCCGATCCATTAAAACAAGGATTGAAACGCCCCGCTCTGACAAAAGCCCCAATATATGGGGTAAAGTTGAGGAAGCCGATCCATTAAAACAAGGATTGAAACTCTCTTCCGGGAAAAGTGCCCATTCTGGATGGAGGGAGTTGAGGAAGCCGATCCATTAAAACAAGGATTGAAACATATTGATTCTTACCGCCTCCATCGTTTTCCTATACTGTTGAGGAAGCCGATCCATTAAAACAAGGATTGAAACCCGACTCGTCTACGCATTGCAGATTTTAGGAGGATGTTGAGGAAGCCGATCCATTAAAACAAGGATTGAAACGGGCAAGCTCATTCGCCAACTTATGAAAAAAGTCTCTGTTGAGGAAGCCGATCCATTAAAACAAGGATTGAAACATGGCAGGCATCTTTCCCGCCCTCGCCAATCTTTTTCTTGTTGAGGAAGCCGATCCATTAAAACAAGGATTGAAACCTCCTCATATATAACAAGGTCAGCAAGTCTGTCCCTCAGGTTGAGGAAGCCGATCCATTAAAACAAGGATTGAAACGAAGGGATTTGACGAGCTCACCCCGGAGGAAAAGAAGTTGAGGAAGCCGATCCATTAAAACAAGGATTGAAACTTGTTTTTGGGAGAGATAACAGCTATCACTACTACAAGTTGAGGAAGCCGATCCATTAAAACAAGGATTGAAACTCATCACCGGGACGATTACAGATGGTACGCATACGGGTTGAGGAAGCCGATCCATTAAAACAAGGATTGAAACTGCTCGCCGTGGCGTATTCCTGATGAACAATAAGACCCGGTTGAGGAAGCCGATCCATTAAAACAAGGATTGAAACAAAAAGCATCCAGCTTTCGCCGGAGCTCCTCCCTAATGTTGAGGAAGCCGATCCATTAAAACAAGGATTGAAACAAAAATTTTTCTAAAATGGATAAAAAGAGGGGGGGGCGTTGAGGAAGCCGATCCATTAAAACAAGGATTGAAACTTCCCCGGATCCGTAGTATCTTTTCCTGCCCCTGAGCGGTTGAGGAAGCCGATCCATTAAAACAAGGATTGAAACGGGATCGGACCTGCAGGAAATTCTGGCAGAGGTTTCTGTTGAGGAAGCCGATCCATTAAAACAAGGATTGAAACAGGAATATACGGGGAGGGCGATAATAACTCAGAAGTGTTGAGGAAGCCGATCCATTAAAACAAGGATTGAAACAGAGAAGTCGAGAGAGAGGTAGGGGGCAAGTTCTCCAGTTGAGGAAGCCGATCCATTAAAACAAGGATTGAAACTTTTTCTCCTTTTCAGCTATTTCCCAACTACTTGGGGTTGAGGAAGCCGATCCATTAAAAGAGGTGCGAGTCAATGCAAAAACTTAGTGTTAAACCATTCTAACCCTGGATTTGATAATCCACTTTCGTGAAAAGCATCCTGCAATCAATGACAAAACCACATAAATCATTACTGAAAACAATATTGTTTTCCAAGGGATTGGCATTGAATTTACACTAAGTAAAAATCCCTCAGAGGTGCATAGAGTACAAACATTGTCAGAGAATTTATGACAACCATAACCAAGATAAAGGCTATCATTACTTTTTGCCAAGTAACTCCACATCAACACCATAGCTGTGCAAGGGGCAATTCCCAGCAGAGTAACGCCTGAGATGTAACTTCTCCATAACTCAACTTCTTGTCCCGTTCTAATAACTTCGGTCCCAAGTAGGAATCCCTTGAACAAGTATCCCAAAAATGTGGCAATCAGATACATGGTAAACGGTTTGATTGCTCAATTGATGAAAAATGTTAAAACCACAGACTTAGGACCTTTCCCTAAAAAAATGCCCTCAGCGAGGGCGAGGCAAGACACGGGGTATCAAGTATTTCTCAAAAATTGATAATTTTTTTGTTCACTTATTATTCTTCACCCGTAGATGAATCTTGAATTTTTCCTTCTTCAATCAATTGCTTTTTTACTTTTGCCCAAATTCCATGTTTTTTATAAATTTCTCTGACTTCCTGTATATCGGGAAAAGTTATAGCGTTTCCAAGACAGAGATTGCCACAAGTGCTGCATCCTACAACACACTGAAAAGGACGTACAACCCTAGGACCGTCTTTGGTCCATTCGTAAACATTTTTTCCGCAATTCATACACATCCCACACTTTACGCATTTACTTAGATCTATAGTAGGATACCATTTAACTTTTTCTCTTGGATATCCTGTTAACCACGCCATTTTTTTAACCTCCTTATCTTTATGCTTTTCGTTTTTCACGCATTTATATTTTGAACCTAATTTCATTACCCTCTTTAGTCTTTCTTTATCCCTTTGAACAACTTCTTCTTCAGACAATGATTTTATTAGTTCATAATGATATTCGTTAATCTTTCTCTCGTTTATCAAATAATATATCTATACCCCTCCGCGTCTACCGGTTACAATTCCTGCATTTCTGAGAATGCCTAAATTTCTAGATGCCCTTGTTTGTGAAATATCTAGTGCCTGCATAATTTCACAAACACAAAGTTCATCCCCTTCCTGAAGAATTTTCAGAATGCAAAGTCTCACTTTATCAGATAATGTCCTTCGCACCTTAATTAATTCTCGCATGCCTTCTCCTTATATTCAAATATTTGCATATTTATATATAATCAACAAATATCTACTCTGTCAAGCCTTTTTCTTGGTGGCCTATCTAATTTGATTTGTCAGCCGTGCTGAACTTTAATTTCCCTCTTCGAAAGGCAAAAACTATTTTTATTGTAGGAAAAGGATAACTTCTTTATCTTTCCAGAATTCATAGAAAAAGAGGGTTTTATTTTCCCTGCCTTCTCCTTTGTGCGGTCAAGTCGGAAGGACACTTTGGTTGAGGAAGCCGATCCATTAAAGCAAGGATTGAAACCCCCTTCGGCAGAAAGTTCATCAATAGTATTGGGACAGGAAATAAGGATACGACTTTCAAAGAAAGTAGGAGCAATAGGCTCATTAAAATTTAGGATTGAGACTGCTTTCGGCAGAGAGCTCATTAGTAGCAGTTAGAAGGAGATAGAAGAGTAGCTCTATTTCTCAGGAGAGCGGGAAGGTCCCTCATATGGGAGAAAAAAATGAATGCATAAGCTTGTTTAAATGCTTTATCTACATCTCTGCCTCTCCCCTTATTTGTGGATCGGTGTTATCTGGTCGTAGACTACCTTCCAGCCGTTAGCTTCTTTATGAAAGATCAGGGTGAAGTAAGCCTCCTCTTCGTGCCAGACCCCCTTTTTATCCTTTTCCCGGTAGCGATGCCAAGTTCGAAAGTATCCATATTCTGCACTTTGGCACCACTCCTCAAGTTTAAACTCGATCGTCCAATCTGGATATGAGAACCAGCGAATATGAAATCTGCTATATCCCTCCGGACTGGAGATTACCCTACCTAAAGAAGGGAGGAAGGTAAAATCTTTGCCTTCGGTGACGGTGGACATAAGCGGTTTTAGATCGCGTTTTTGAACCGCTTCGATATACCGATCGTAAGTCTCCTTGAGAGTGAGTTGTTTTTTAGGCAGGGAGAATATCATTCCCGGGATGAAAAACAAGGTATCATTGTTTCTCCTCCGTCTTTTGGTTTTGCTTTGATTAATATAAGATCAGCTTTGGACTCAATTTTCCTGTTTTTATTCTGCTAAGTCATTTTTATCTTGGATGTTGAGATGGTGAGTCGGAGGGACACTTGTTTTAAATAGATATTGTAGTTGATTAATCACCGGATTTAGACTATATTTAAGTGTCACTTAATGAGGAGGAAAAAGTGCCCATTAAAGAACGAGTGATAGCAAAAGGTGGGATAAAGCTATTTAAGATTTTTGGGATTCAAATTTCCTTGAACTACTCGTGGTTCATAATATTCGCCCTGATTGCTTGGACCTTAGCTACCGGTTATTTCCCTCAGGCTCGCCCTTATCTCGCTACTTCGACCTACTGGGTGGCAGGGTTGATAAGCACCCTTCTCCTTTTTGTTTCCGTTCTCCTTCATGAGCTGAGTCATTCCTTGGTTGCTTTAGCCCATGGCCTTAAAATAAGGGGGATTACCCTTTTCATCTTCGGCGGTGTTGCCCAGATCGCAAAGGAGCCTGAGGATGCAAAGACTGAACTGAGAATGGCGATAGCAGGACCGCTGAGCAGTTTAGTTTTAGCTGTTTTGTTCTGGGGACTTTCTCAATTTGTAAAGGCAATCTCGCCCAGTTCCATCGCCGTTACTATTTTCTTTTACCTATTTCTTATAAACTTTATCTTGGCTCTGTTTAATCTTATCCCTGGTTTTCCTCTCGATGGAGGAAGGATCCTCCGCGCTTACCTTTGGAAGAAGAGCGGGGATCAGGAGAAAGCGACCAAGACCGCGAGCAATGTGGGGCGGTGGTTCGGGAACATACTTCTCTTCCTCGGCTTTATCAATCTGTTCTGGGGTAGATTTCTCAACGGTGCTTGGTTGATCCTGATCGGGATTTTCCTCCAGCAGGCGGCAACCGAGGCGTATGAGCTTGCTAATCTTCTTGGAAGCATAGCCGGGATCAAGGTAAAAGAGGCGATGAACGAAGATGTAGTTTCTATCTCCTCTCAGCTTGCCCTCGATTATGTAGTAAAGGAGTTTTTCCTCCGTTATCGCTATAATTGCTTCCCGGTTGTAGATGGTGAGAAGCTTTTGGGAACCATTACCGTTGATGATGTGAAGGAGGTTCCCCGGGAGCTCTGGAGCGAAACCGAGGTTTATCAGGCGATGAAGACCCTTCCTAAAGAGCTAATCATTTCTCCCGAAGACGATGTTGCCTCCTCCTTTAAGAAGATGCTTTATTCGGGAGAGAAATCTCTACCTGTGGTTGAAGATGGGAGGCTGGTCGGCATCATCACCCGGGGGGATGTCCTTAAACTCTTTCACCTGAAGAGGAAGTTTGGAGGATGGTGAGTAAACCCTCTTTCCCCCTTATCTGTGGTAGATATCGTCTAATCGATCATACTGCGGATGTCGGCATCGAGGTTTTTGGGAAGAGTTTGCCGGAGCTCTTTGAAAACGCTGCCTTTGCTATGTTTCATCTTATGGCTTCGCTTGATTCCGTATCTCAGAAGAAGGCGTTTAGTTTCTCTTTTGAGGAGGAGAGCCTAGAGGATCTTCTCCATTCCTGGCTTGGGGAGCTTCTATATCGGTTTTCGCTCGATCATCTTATCTTTTCCCACTTTCAAGTAGAGGAGCTTGGGGATAACATCCTCCGGGCTAAAGCCTTTGGCGAAAGGTATGATCCAACAAGACATCAATTATTACTTGAGATAAAAGCGGTTACTTACCATCAGCTTGAAGTTAAAAAGATTAACGCTCTTTGGGGAGCAAGGGTGATATTTGATACTTAGCTCACCCGAAGGAGGGAGTTATGGGAAAATATGAACTCAGAAAGATAGAACCATACCTCTGGGAGATACCGAAGACCGGTGGTATGCGAGTACCGGGCAGGATATATGCCAGTGAGAAGTTAATGGAGATCTTAAAAGATGACGAAAGTCCTACCCAGGTGGCAAATGTAGCTCATCTTCCCGGTATCGTCGGTTATTCTTTGGCAATGCCTGATATCCACTGGGGATATGGTTTCCCTATCGGGGGGGTTGCTGCCTTTGATTACGATGAAGGGGTGATCTCTCCCGGTGGCGTGGGCTACGACATAAATTGTGGCTGTCGTCTCGCGGTTACCAATCTTCGCTACGAGGAGGTAAAGGATAAGATCCGTGACCTCGTTCGTTCTCTCTTCGCCACCGTTCCTTGTGGTGTGGGCTCTTCTGGGGCTATCAAAAAGCTCTCCATTTCCGATGAGAAGAAGATACTTGCTACTGGTGCCCGTTGGGCGGTGGAAAACGGTTTTGGCGATCCCGAGGATGTCTCCCATACTGAAAACGAGGGATGCTTACCCCAAGCCGATCCATCTTTGGTGAGCCACCGTGCTTTAGAGCGGGGTCGGGATCAGGTGGGGACTTTGGGCTCGGGCAACCATTTCCTCGAAATCGATCTGGTGGATAAGATATACGATCAAAAAGTAGCAGAAAGATTAGGCCTATTCGAAGGGCAGATAGCGGTACTCATCCATTCCGGCTCCCGGGGGCTCGGGTACCAGATATGCGACGATTTCTTAAAGGTGATGCAGAAAGCGGCAGGTAAATATAGGATAAGCCTTCCCGACAGGCAGCTCGCCTGCGCTCCTATAACCTCAAAGGAAGGAGAGGACTACTTCGCTGCTATGTGTTGCGGTGCCAACTATGCCTGGACTAATCGACAGGTGCTCCTGCATCTAACGCGGGAGGCTTTCTACAAGGCTCTCTCCATCAGTCCTAAATCGCTTGGGATGAAGTTGGTTTATGATGTCTGTCACAATATCGCCAAGATCGAGGAACATACCTTCAACGGAAGGAAGATAAAGGTATGCGTCCATCGCAAAGGGGCGACCCGCGCCTTCCCTCCACATCATCCTGAGGTCCCTGCAGTGTACCGGGATGTTGGTCAGCCAGTCCTTATCCCTGGTGATATGGGAAGTTATTCCTTCGTCCTCGTCGGCACCAAGCGGGCGATGGAGAAGACCTTTGGCTCCACCTGTCATGGTGCCGGCAGGGTGCTCAGTCGTTCTCAGGCGATAAAGAGGGGGAAGGGGAGGGCGATCGACCGGGAACTTGCTCAGAAAGGGATAATCGTAATGGCAAAAGGGAGGGGGACATTAGCCGAGGAGATGCCCGAAGCCTACAAGAATGTTGAGGATGTGGTTGAGGTAATGCATAAAGCGGGCATAAGTTTGATGGTCGCTCGCCTCCGCCCCTTAGGTGTGGTTAAGGGTTGATCTCTATTTCTTCTTCAGGTTCAATCTGCCGTAGCCGTACTTGTTGTCCTTTCCATTGGGACCGTAGTCTATTGCCCTTGTTGTTAATAGGGTGTATATATCACTGAGGCTGAAGAGACCGATCTTAGACTTGATGAGGGCGAACGCTCCCGCCACATGAGGGGTAGCTGCCGAGGTGCCGTAGAACGATTCTCCATAAGCAACCGAGGTTACACCATCAGGAGCGGCGAGGTCTGGTTTCACCCTGCCATCCGAAGTTGGTCCCCAGGAGCTAAAGCTCTCGAGGGAATCATCTCCCCAGTAGGTTGCTCCCACTGCCACCGCATTAGGGGAATCGGCGGGGATGTTTAAACTGCCATCCCTAACGATGTATTGGATACTGCTCGCCCCGAGGATGAAGAGCTCCAGCTTTACATTCTTCGTTGCGTTGTATTTCCTTATCTTAATGTGATACCAGCCGGAACTCGAAGGGATATAGTAGATGGCTTCTGTGGGCCATTGGGTTCCCGTCTGCCAGTTCCCGGAGTAGGCTACGACGAAGCCGTCATTATCGGTTAGATAGAGGTCGTAGTCCTGATTCGATTGATACCAGTCGTTCCAGTTAAGGTAGACACGGATGGGGTATCCTGCAGTTCCATAGATGGAGAGGGTCTCATCGGTTGAGGTGAAGTTATTCCAACCATCGCTGTCAGGGTCGGAGAAGGTCCCCTCCCAGTGGTGTTCCGCATCGTTTCCCGCTGCCGATACCCAGATGATCCCGTTCTGGTGAGCTCGATCGACATCCACGCAGATCGGTCCTGTACCGTCACCAGCTCCTACATTGAACCAGCCGATGGAGTAGGATATGACATCTATCCCCTGTTGAATGAAGTAATCCACCGCCTGATGGTGCTCTACATCGGTGCTGAAGTTCACTAAATAGAACTCGGCGTTTGGTGCTATATCGTAGACTATTTCGGCGCAGGCGGTTCCATGGACCTCCCCTGCCTCGATATCGGAATCGGCGCGGAACGATTTAACCGTCACCGAGCTGGGCAGTTCGGTCCCTAAGAGGTTCTGGTAGTCCTTGAACCCGAGGTCGAAGATGGCTACCTTTACCGGCTGAACAGGGGGATGGAAACTGGCGTTCATCCAATCCGGTGCTCCGATCACATTTACCCCCTCTCCCACCGTATCCATAAGCACCGGTCGATAGGGCTCACGGACGAGCTTTACCTCGGGAAGTGCCGCTATCCGTAACAGCTCGGAGATGGGGACCCTTGCCTGGACAAGATTTCTCCACCTTACCTCTACCTTTCCTCCAAAATCCTCTACTTTTCCTTTGATGGTAGTAGAGACGAGCTCACTCTTTCCTTCGATGACTACCTGCACCAGATCGTAGCTGGTGGACAACCCCTTTTTCTCAGCCAAAGCGAGGGCAGGGGCGATCCCCTCCCTCTGATAGGTCTTGATGAGGGAGTCTACGGTGGAGGTAAGCTTGGGATGCGGCTTTTCCAACGCAATAGGTATGAGCGCCCTTTCTCCTTTAGAAGAGGCTATCCCTTTTACAGGGTGGGAAGCCCCGACGATTAAAAGGAGAGAGGCGAAAACAATGAAAGAAAGAAGGAATTTTCTCATTGTTTCTTAACCTCCTAATTTGTGATCAAAAGAGGATGGTAATACCGCCGCCTAAGACAAAGCCGTTTACCTTCAAGGTTGTGCTATCGGAGGCGGTGATCCCACTGAAGGTATCCCTGATGGTAGCGGTCGCATTGGCGTTTATCATCCGATACTTGACATCGATATTCAGACCTATTTTTGGTGACAACGAGATATCCACTCCCCCTCCAGCGAAGTAGCCGAAGGAGTTCTTAACCTCTTCTGACGCTTCGAAGCCGAGATTGGAAAGGGCTTCCTGGGCGTTCATCTGGTAGTTGAAGATGATGTAACTCGCCCCACCTCCGAAATAGGGCGAGACCTTACCATTAGGGTTGGGAACCACATGGAAGAGGATATCTATCGGCATTTGATAGAAATTGCCCGGGCTTAACCAGTTGCCGTTGGATTTGGTCAGGTAGTATCCCACTCCCACCCCGATCTCGAACTTTGCTGCGGGACGAAAAACAATCTCAAACTCGCCACATCCGCTATTGGTATATTGAGTTTCTTGGTACTTGGCATAGGCGAAGCGTCCTCTTATTGCTCCTTTCTTTGCTTCGGGAGCGGCGATCACGATGGTAGAAATAGCCATCAATACTAATAAATAGAACCCAATCCTTTTCAGCATTTTAAACTCCTTTTCCTAAATTAAAACTCCCCCTCTTTGTTACTAAATTTTACAATAAATTTAGATAAAAATCAATCCATTCCTTCCTAAAAAGATTTTATTTATTCTGTAGGAGGGCCTATATTTATTCTTCCATAGCCGTATTTGTTGTCCTTACCTGGGTCCCCGTAATCTATAGCTCGAGCGATTAAGAGTTTATAGATATCGTCGAAGCTGAATAAGCCTATCCTCGATTTGATCAAAGCGATTGCCCCTGCCACATGAGGAGTGGCTGCTGAAGTTCCGTAAAAACCTTGATAGCCATAAGAGGCGGTACTCACTCCGGTTGGCGCACAAAAATCTGGCTTGATCCTCCCATCCGAGGTAGGTCCCCAGGAGCTGTAGTACTCTAAAGAATCATCAATCCAGTGGGTGGCACCGACCGCAATCGCATTAGGCGAATCTGCTGGAATGGTTAGACTGCCAGAAGCAACTGTATATTCCATCCAGGCATTCCACACGAAGATCTCCAGTTTTACATTTCTGGTAGCTTTATATTTTTTTATCCCGATGTGATAATAACCAGTTTTTGGTGGAACATAATAGATCTCTTCCGTGGGCCAATCGTTCCCATCTTGAGGATTTTCTGAGGAGGCAACGATGTTCATATTCTCATCCATAAGGTAGAGGTCGTAGTCTTGGTTTGAGTTATACCAATCATCCCAGTTGAGGAATATATACACCTCTGTTCCTGCTCCGGCATAGATAGTGAGGGTTTCATCACCTGGGACAAACGAAGTCCAACCATCGTTATCAGGGTCAGTAAATATACCTTCCCAGTGCTCATCCGCTTCATTCCCTGCTGCACAGACCCAGACCACTCCGTGCTCATGGGCGTAATCTACATCCTCACAAATGGGACCCGTTCCATCGCCAGCTCCCACATTGGCCCAGCTGATGGAATAGGAGATTATATCCACCCCTTGCGATACCAGGTATTGCACCGCTCGGTGGTTCTCCACATCAGTGCTGAAATTGACCAGGTAAAAGGTACACTCCGGGGCAAGATCGTAGACTATCTCGGCACAAGCAGCTCCGTGCTCCTCCTCCGCCTCTATATCGTAGTCGGAGCGAAAGGACTTGAGGATCGGCGATTCCGGAAGTTCACTTCCAAGAAGTTGTTTATAACCCTTGAATCCGAGATCGAGAATAGCCACCTTGACCGGTGACTGTGGAGGACGAAAACGGACATTGTTCCAGTAGGATGCTCCGATTATGCCATACCCTTCGCTCACCTTTTGGGGGAAGGGTTTTAGGGGTTTTCTGATAAGTTTCACTTCGGCAGAATCTGCGAGACGAGAGAGTTCCGAAATAGGAATACGAGCCTGAATGAGGTTTTTATAGGTGGTTTCTATTCTTCCTCCGAGCTCCTCTATCTTTGACGAGATGGAGGAGATGTTTCTTTTACTCTCCCCTTCAATGACAACCTGAACCGTATTATAGCTCGTTTTTATCCCTTCAGCCTCTGCAGTGCGAAGGGCAGGTAGAAGCCCTCTTTCTCGATAGGTACGATAGAGATGGGAAATGGCACTGGTAAGCTTGGGAAGCGGTTTTGGGGGTAAGGTGATTTTACCGCTGAGATTGGTTTTCTCGATTATTCCTTCTTCACCTATGGCGAGATTGAGAAGCAAGCCGATCGCTAAGAACGAAGCGAGGATTAATATCACTTTTCTCATGGTCATACTCCTGAGTTAATGAATAAACACATCTTCAGTTTAGAAAATTATAAGAATAGAATGGCTCTCCTTGTCAAGTTTATTCTTTTCTATTTTTATTTTTTTATTTAGAATCGAGAAGATATGAAAGCGAAGGGTTTAGTTATCGCCTTTACCGGTGAAGGAAAGGGAAAGACAAGCGCTGCCCTGGGGGTGGGACTCCGTGCGGTAGGCCAAGGGATGAAGGTGGTTATGATCCAGTTCATAAAGGGTGAGTTTCCCTACGGAGAGGCGAATTCGATAACCCGGCTCTCTCCAGATTTCGAGTTGATAAGGACAGGGAGGGGATATTATCAGATCCGTGGAGATACCCTCCCTCCTTCGGAGCATAAGGAGGCGGCGGAGAAAGGGCTCAGGATAGCGAGGGAGAAGATGCTCTCCCAGAGGTATCAACTCGTTATTCTCGATGAGATAAACCTGGCGGTAAGCTTGGGGTTATTGTCTTCTGATGAGGTATTGGAGCTGATTAAGGAGAAACCAGAGGATGTCCATCTCATCCTGACCGGAAGAGGGTTTCCTGAGGAGTTGGCTGAATATGCCGATCTCATCACCGAGATGAAGGAGGTGAAACACCCTTATAGTAAAGGAATCCCCGCCATCCGGGGGATAGACTTCTGATAGATTTGGGTTGACAAACCGAGTTTAACGGGGTAAAGAATAAAATGTAAGGTGGGCGATTAGCTCAGTGGTAGAGCGCTTCTTTCACACGGAAGAGGTCGCTGGTTCGAGTCCAGCATCGCCCACCATTATTTTTTGTCTTCTTTTCAAAGAGAAATCTGGCTGTTTAGATGATGCGTAAGGACCTCTTCAGTTTTCTACTTTAAGAGGGTAAAAATAAAAATGGTGGACGGTACCGGATTCGAACCGGTGACCTCTGCCGTGCGAAAGCAGCGCTCTCCCTCCTGAGCTAACCGCCCACTCGATTCTAATTAATAACAGACATTCCCCACATTTTCAAGGGGATTTTAGTGCCAGACCCCGTCGATCTCAGCGCCACACTCAGGGCATCTCCCCTCTTTTAGTCTATTCTCGATGATCTGAAAGCCAAAACGCCTGATGAGGACGGCACCACATTGATAGCAATAGGTGTTCTCCCCCTTATCGCCCGGTATGTTTCCCGAATAGACATAGCGAAGTCCTGCTTCTTTCCCGATTTCCCTCGCTCGATCTATGGTTGCCCGTGGGGTAGGCGGAAGATTGGTCAGTTTATAATCGGGGTGGAATCGGCTTATGTGCCAGGGGATATCGGTTCCCACTTCAGCGATGAAGTTTGCGATATCCCTTAGTTCCCCCTCGCTGTCGTTAATCGTTGGTATCACCAAGGTGGTCACCTCAACCCAGATGCCAAGTTCCTTCATAAGCTTGATGTTGTCAAGGACAGGGCTCAATCTTCCTCCATAGATTTTCTTATAGGTTTCCTCTCGAAACCCCTTAAGATCGACATTTGCTCCGGCAAGATAGGGAGCGATATAGCGGAGCGCTTCTTCCCCGATGTAGCCATTGGTGACGAAGATACTCCTTATCCCTTTTTCCTTCCCCAATTTTGCCACATCATAAGCGTATTCGAAGAAGATAGTCGGTTCGGTATAGGTATGGGCTATAGTGGCGCAGTTGTACTCCATTGCCATCGAGACCACCTTTTCTGGAGGGACCTCCCTTTCTGTTCCCACCTCGCCGGTCTCACGGGGGAGTTGGGAGATGGTGTAGTTCTGACAGTGAAGACAGTGGAAGTTACAGCCGGCAGTGGCGATGGAAAAGGAGAAACTTCCGGGAAGGAGATGGAAGAGCGGTTTCTTTTCTATGGGATCCGGATTCGCCGAGAGGATCTTTCCATAGACAAGAGAGTAGAGAACGCCACCCTTGTTTTCTCGCACCCCGCAGACACCCCTTTTCCCCTCTTCGATGAGGCAGTTATGACGACAGAGAAAGCAGCGAACCTTTTTTCCTTTAAGCTTTTCATAGAAAAGAGCTTCTTTCAAATTTTCCCTCCTAAAAAGGTAAAAATTTCTGAACTTTTTCCTACTTTAAAGCGTTTAACTTATGGAGAGTGTGAATTATATATCCCTCCTCACCCAAACCCGCTCACACCTCCAATTGAGGGGGAGTTCCTACCCCCTCTTATTTTTTTAAGGACTTCTCCATAAGATAAGCGTCATAGCGGCTTAGATAATATCTATTTAACCGCTTGACCACCTTGTATCCCACCTTTCTGTAAAGGCTTATCGCCGGCATATTCCTTACATCTACCTCAAGTACTACCTTCTTAGCTCCCAGGGAATTTAATCGTTCCTCCGCCTTGGTTAAAAGTGTCTTTCCTATCCCTCGACAGCGGAAGTTAGGATGGATATCCAAAGTTATTATATGACCACATCCCCTTGGCTTTAAACCGGCGAGTACAAAGCCAGCAATTTTACCCTCCTCTTCGGCTACCATTCCGAAGTTTGCCGGATCGAAAAGGAAAGAGAACATCGCTTCCATATCATAGGAGATACCCGGCGGATAACATATCTGATCTATGAAGTAGAGGTGAAGGAGATCCTTTTCCTCGAAGTCCCTTATTGTTATCTCCATCGCGGGCACTTTGGGTCTCCCCTCGGATGGTGAGTTAACATCCCTTCTCCTTCATAAACTGGGTGAAGGAGGGTATCTCCTGTTCATCACCGGTCAAAGGTCCATTCCATACCCAAGCCCAGGCGTTCTCCTCTTTCCCCTTGTGAATGATAGAGATTTTTCTCCTTTGATAATAGAACCCCTCATACTGATCGAGAAGGATGAAAGCCTTCTTCGGTATCTCCCAGAGCTCACCTGGTATCCTTTTATTGCCAGGGATGATTGCCGGTACCGCTCCAATGATGATGAGCTTCCAGTGGGGTGATGTCTCTGCCTTTCCCTTGGGCTTTCCCCCCAGCTCGGCGAGCCAGCCTGAGCCCGCCTCTTGCATCAGGGTGCCGTATACGAATAGGAGTTCCCTTTCATCGTTATGTTCCATTTATCCACCCTTATTTATCAGGCGAAGAATAAGACAGAGGAGAATGAGGAGACCGAATACGGCAAGCACTATCAAACATCCACCCCTCATCTCCTCTTTTTGATAATCTTCGTTTTTGTACCGAGGTTCATCCTCGTCTTCTCCGTAGTGGTCGGGCTGAGAGAATGGAGGAGGCTGAAGAGGTCCTCTCTTCCCAAACAGGAATTTAAGATAGGGATTTTTCATTTTTTGTCGATTGTGGGTTTATGTCCCCAAAGACAGCCGGGGCTTTTTCTTTAAGGATTTCCAATATCTTCTCCATTAATGTTCGTATCTCCCATTGGGCGCGCTTCTCGAGCCTTAGGGAAAGGATATGAAGCCATTCCCGGAAATTGGCGGTCATAACGAGATGGGTGGTGCAGGCGTTCGGCAGGATGAACCGAGCATCCTCCTTGGGGATACCGAGCGAGACCAATCGGTTGTATCCCTCGCGCAATCGTTCCATCTCCTGAGTGAACAGCTTTTTTGCTTCCGGTCTCCCCTCGATTGAAGGGGGGATCACATAATCAAAACCCTCCTCGCTGACATACCGCTGGGAGCGCTGGGAGTAGGAGGCGAGTCGATGGCGCACCAGCTGATGGGAGCAAGCACGGGAGATCCCCGATATGTCGAAGGTGGCGGAGGCATGTTCGAAGACCGAGAGATGTCCCATTTCTTTTAGTCGTTTAAGAAAGATGGCGCGATTGGAGGAGTAGATCCTATCCCGAGAGCTGTAGCAGGTACGAGCAGCGAGCTCGATCACCTCCTCTGCGTTTTCAGTTATGGAAATTAATTTGACTTCTATCATTTTTTCAGTTATAACAAGCTCCTCTTTTTGTTATGATAAACCTGATCCTCGCCCTATGTCAATTGGTGTTGGATGTATGGCGGGGGTAACTTTAATAGTTAGGAGGGAGGATAAGGTATGGTAGAAAGGGCTAACATTGTAATTGTCGGTGCTGGGATAAACGGATGCTGTACCGCTTACAATCTGGCAAAGCTTGGAGCTAATGATGTGGTGGTGGTGGAGAAGGAAAAGTTCATCGCCGCTGGTTCTACCGGCCTTAGTGCCAGCGGTATCAGACAGCAGTTTGGAACGGAGATAAATATCAAGATATCGATGGAATCGGTTCGCGTCCTCGAGCGTTTTGAAGAGGAGATGGGACACCCTTCGGGTTTCATCCAGGCGGGCTACCTCTTCCTCATAACCTCTCCGGAGCAGAAGAAGGTTTTCGATCAAACGGTTGCCCTTCAGAAGAGCCTCGGCGTCGATGTCGATTTCATAACCAAGGAGGAAATAGCGAGGAAGTATCCTTTCTTGAAGATGGACGATGTCCTCTGTGGTACCTTCTGCCCCACGGATGGATATGCTGATCCCCACTCTATCACCCAGGGGTACTACAAGAAGGCGAAGGAGCTTGGGGTGAAGTTTCTATTTGAGACTGAGGTAACGAAAATACTGACCAAGGATAATAAGATAGAAGGGGTGGTTACCGACAAGGGGGAGATAAAGACCGAGATGGTGGTAAACGCTGCTGGTCCTTATGCCCAAGAGGTAGGGAGAATGGTAGGGGTGGAGATCCCCGCTCTTCCCATTAGGAGGCAGATCTATGTGAGCAACGATTTTGAGGAGATCCCTGAGGGGATACCGATGATCATCGATTCCGGATGTGGCTTATACTTCCGGAAAGAGGGGAAGGGCGTTTTATTCGGTTTGGCGAAGAAGGATGAACCGCCGGGATTTAATCTCACTGTGGATCAAGAGTGGTTCGAGTATGTGGCGGAGAGGATGATGGAACGGGTTCCCTCCTTTGAAAAGGCTTCTATTCTCAAATCCTGGGCTGGTCTTTACTCCGTTACCCCGGATCATCACGCAATAATAGGAGAGATACCTCCTATCTCTGGTTTCTATATGATCGGAGGTTTCTCAGGACATGGGGTGATGCACTCGATGGCTTCGGGCAAGTTATTGGCGGAGAAGATTATGGGTAAGGAGAGTGAGATCGATATATCTCCTTTGAGCATAAAAAGGTTCGAGGGAGGCGGGAAGGGAATCGAGGAGCCCCAGGTCCTTTGATATCAGTGGAAGGGGGGGCGGTCGGTCAGATCGAACTCCCGCCTCAGCCTTCGGAAGTAAAAGTAATTTCTTATCCTTCGGGATATACCACTGATAAAGAAGCGGTTTAGATAGAGATAACCAAATAACATCCCTCCTAAGTGGGCGAAATGGGCGATTCCATCAGCAGCATAGCCCCAGGTAGCGAGAAGTTCAAGACCAGCGAAGAGAAGGACGAAGTGTTTTGCTTTGATGGGAAAGATGAAATAGAGGTAGATATACCGGTTGGGAAAAAGGAGACCATAGGCGAGGAGGATACCGTATATCGCCCCTGAAGCTCCAATAGTAGGAATAACTGAATGAGGGGTGGCTATGGCAACGGTTAGTCCTGCCCCAACGCCGGTGATGAGGTAGTAGCGGAGGAAGCGGTTGGAGCCAAAATAGCGTTCTATCTCACTTCCGAACATCCAGAGGGCGAACATATTAAAGAAGAGGTGGAAAAGGCCTCCGTGGAGGAAGAGGTAGGTGCCGAGCTGCCAGAGGGCAAGTTTGCTCCACACCAGAGCGGGCACCAACCCGAATATATGATAGATATCCATACGGCAGATGAGCTGGAAGAGGAAGGAAACAGAATTGGCGATTATCAGGGAGCGGACCATAGGGGTCATCCTCCCCCCAAGACCAATCCGTTGCTCGTAATAGTAATATCTCATCTTTTTTTCTTCTCCTTTCTCCTTTTTTCCCTCTCAAATAGGCTTGGCAGACAACCACAATAATCCTGCCGATAGAGATTATACCTCTTTGACAGTTCTATACTCCTCTTAAATCCATCTTTTTTCTTGAAGTCGGCGGCAAAAAATGAAATGTCATATCTTCCTCCTATCTCTTCACCTATAGGATTTATGATCTCTGCCTTCTTATGGGGACTGATGGTGAGAGTGGTAGCGAAGAAGGGTATTCCCTCTCTTGTTGCTCGTCGAGCGGTCTCCTCAAGCCTCAGCCGGTAACAGAGGGGACATCTCTTCCCTCCTTCTGGCTCTTTCTCCAAGCCGGAGATCTCCTTCCACCATCTACCCTCCTCATATTCCCCTTCGATTAAGGTGAGCTCCGCCAACTGAGAAAAACGCCTTACCTCGGATGCTCGACGATAATATTCCCCCGCGGGGTGGATATTTGGATTGTAGAAGAATCCGATGACTTGATATTCTTCCCTTAACACTTCAACCACATAGGTGGCGCAGGGAGCACAGCAGATATGAAGAAGAAGTTTCGGTTTATCCTTCATCAGGGGCTTCCTCCTTTCTTCTCCGCCGAGCTAAGATAGCTCTCAGGGCGAGAAAGGAACATCCGAAGGCGATACCTCCCAAAAGGAAATATCCTGTAAGAAGAGCGGTAAGGTAAGGGGTGATATGATGGTAGAACTCCGCCAAGGAGAGAAGGTTTATGGATTTGGGCAGGGAGAAGGAGGCTTCGGTTAGGGGATGTATCCTGCTCCCCACCCATAGCTCACCCCCATAGATTAGAAACATTGTAAAGGGGTTATTGATAAAGCTCCCCGCGAGCATCGCGGTTAGGTTTCCTCGAAAGAGGAAACTGAGGGCAATGCAGAGGAGCGTATGTAACCCGAGGAAAGGCGAAAAGGCGATAAAGACGCCGATGGCGAAGGATAAGGAGATGTGCTCTGGTGTATCGTCAAGGGTCATAAGGGCACGCCAATAATCGAGCCACCTCCTCCAGGATGCCCTTTCAACGCTTTTCGAAATGGTCGTATCCACCGCGGATGTCTCTTTCTTTACCATCTTTTCCCATCAAGATTATACCCGCAGTTCCCTCCATTATCTCCCCTATTTCGGTGATCCTCACCCCCAAATGAGCGGAGAGCTCGTCTATCTCCTTCCGCTTGGAAGGATGGGCGGTGAAGAGGAGGCGATAATCTTCTCCTCCATTGAGGGCGTAATCCAAAGGTTTTTGGTAGAATTTTTTTGCGAAGTGGATGAGAGGGGAAGAAAGGGGTATTTTATCCTCATATATCCTGGCACCTATTTTACTTGCTCTTACAAGGTTCCTTAGGTCCTTTGCCAGTCCATCGGAGATATCGAGCATCGCCTTTGGGATCCCTTGCTCGGCGAGTATTCGCCCCAAGGGGAATTCCGGCTTCGGAGCAAGATGGGCTGATAGGAGGGTAGAGGCGGCTCGTTTATCCTCGTCGCTTAGATCACCTAAGGAGGAGACTCTCCTCTCTTTATCCATCCGGAAGCCAGCTTTGAGGAGGGTAAAACCCATTCCGGAATCGCCTAAGCTTCCGGTTACGAAGATTAGGTCTCCAGGCTCTGCCCCAGCTCTTTTTACGATCCTTTCCTCCTCCGTTTCTCCGATTATGAGGATATCTATCGTTATTTTTTCCCCTGCTGAGGTGTCGCCGCCTAAAAGCGAGATGTTATGTTCTTTAGCTTCAGCGGAGAGACCGGCGGAGAACTCGGTGAGGAAGGAAAAGGGGAGGTCCTGCGGAGCGGCGAGGCTTAGAAGAAGATAGCGGGGGACACCGCCCATCGCTGCGATGTCGCTCACATTTACCGCTACCGCTTTCCTCCCGAGAAGGAAAGGAGGGGTATACTCCGTCTTAAAGTGGATGTCTTCTATCAGGAGATCGCTTGAGAAAAGAAGGACCTTTCCCTCTACTCTGACCGCTGCCGCATCATCGCCGATACCAAGGAGCACCTCTGATGGATGATGGGGAAAATCCCCCTTTATCCTCTCGATTATACCCCATTCTCCGATATCGCTGAGTTCTTTTTCTTCCATAAGTAGAGCTTCTATTCCTCTTTGACCGCTACCGGTTCCCGAGCGAGGGCTTCGGTAAACACCTTTCCCACCTCGGTGACGAAGATGAAATTGAGCCTTCTTTTTAATTTAGCCGGGATCTCGACAAGATCTTTTTCGTTTGGCTTTGGTAGAATTACATTCCTTATCCCCGCTCTTGCCGCTGCCAAGACCTTTTCCTTCACTCCACCAATGGGAAGGACATTTCCCGTAAGGGTGATCTCGCCGGTCATCGCTACATCGCGACGCACCGGCTTTTTGGTGAAGGCGCTGACCAATGCGGTTGCTATCGCTACTCCGGCAGAGGGACCGTCCTTGGGGGTTGCCCCTTCGGGGATGTGGAGGTGATAGTCGTGGGTTTCGAAGAAGTTATCTTCTATCCCCAATTCAGAGGCGTGAGAGCGGATGTAGCTCAGGGCTGCCTGAGCGGATTCCTTCATTATCTCCCCCAGGTGTCCGGTGAGGATAAGCCGTCCTTTCCCCTTCATCACTGTGGCTTCGATGAAGAGTATCTCGCCACCGTGGGCGGTCCAGGCAAGCCCCGTAGCTACTCCCACTCGATCGGAGGAGAGCTCCAGTTCGGGGAAGATCTTGGGGGGACCAAGATAGGAGGCGAGATTTGCCTTGGTTATCGGGAAGGGAGGTTTCTCCCCCTCGGCTATCCTCCGGGCTACCTTACGACAGATGGAAGCGATCTCCCGCTCCAAGTTGCGAAGACCTGCCTCTCTGGTGTAGCAACGGATTATTGTCTTGATAGCGCTCTCACTAAGCTTGATATCGCTTTCCTTTAGGCCATTTTCCTTGATCTGCCTTGGGATGAGGTATTTCCTCGCTATCTTTACCTTCTCCTCTTCAGTGTAGCCGGGTAGAAATAGAACTTCCATTCGATCCCTAAATGCGGGATGGATGGGGTCGAGAAGGTTGGCAGTAAGGATGAACATCACATCGGAGAGATCGTAAGGCACGCCAAGGTAGTTGTCTCGGAAGGAGTGATTCTGTTCCGGATCGAGCACCTCAAGCAGAGCAGCAGCAGGATCACCCCGATAGTCGGCACCGAGCTTGTCCACCTCGTCCATCATAAATACTGGGTTGCTCGTCCCCGCCTGAGCGATGCCCTGAATTATCTTCCCCGGCATCGCTCCAACATAGGTTCGGCGATGCCCTCGGATCTCCGCCTCATCCCGGACACCACCGAGGGATATGCGGACAAACTTCCGTCCCATTGCCCGGGCTATCGACCTTCCGAGAGAGGTCTTGCCCACTCCAGGGGGACCAACAAAACAAAGAATGGGACCCCGCAGTTTCCCATTCTTCTTGAGCTTCATTACACTTAAATGCTCTAAGATGCGTTCCTTCACCTTTTCCAGATCGTAGTGATCCTCATCAAGGATCTTCCTCGCCCGCTTTATGTCGAGGTTGTCCTTGGTCTTTATGCTCCAGGGGAGGGAGGTGACGGTGTCAAGGTAGTTCCTCAAGGTCGCGGTCTCCGCGGCATCGGGGTGCATCCTCTTCAGTCGCTCTATCTGTTTCTCAAGCTCCTCCACCACTTCCTTCGGGATCTTTCTCTTCCTCATCCGTTCCCGAAAGAGCTTTATGTCCTCCGCTATCTCATCGCCCTCACCCAACTCCTTCTGGATCGCTTTTAGTTGCTGGCGAAGGAGGTATTCCCGCTGGGCTTTGTCCATCTTGACCTTAGCCTGAGCGGTGATCTCTTGCTGGACAGTTAGAATCTCTATCTCCTTTAAGAGGAACTCATTGAGCTTCCTTAGCCGGGTTATTGGATCCAGCTCCTCGAGTATCTCCTCTGCTTCAGGGACCTTAAGCTCGAGATTGAAGGCGACGAGGTCGGCAAGCTTGCCCGGATCATCGAGGTTGTTTGCCACCACCATTACCTCAGGGGGTATCGGCTTGCCCAGGGAAGCAGCTTTCTCCATATTGGCTTTCACTGCCCGCATAAGCGCTTCCACCTCTGGTGTGGAGGGATCGAAGGGCATCTCCGTGGCCTTTTCTACCTGAACGAGGAAGTAATTCGCTTCCTCCTCAAATCGGACTATCTTAGCCCGGGCGATCCCTTGAACCAGGGCGCGAACCTTACCATCGGGGAGTTTCAGCATCCTTACGATTATCGCTACTGTTCCCATCCGATAGAGGTCTTCTTCTGTTGGTTCCTCTATCTCTGCTTTTTTCTGGGCGACGAGGAGCAACATTCGCTCCTTGGTAAGTGCCTGGTCCACCGCCCGTATCGAGCGCTCCCGGCTGATGATAAGGGGAGCGAGCATCATTGGGAAGATCACCACATCCCGAAGAGGGAGCAAGGGAAGCCTTTCCGGTATCTTGAGCTCCTTTTCCTGTTTATCTTTTTCTTCAGCCATGGCTATCTCTTTATAACCTCTATCTTTATCTCCTTTGGCTCTGGTTTGGGGAGCTTGGGGATGGTTATGGTTAACACCCCATTCTCGAGGGAGGCATGTGCCTTCTCCTTATCTACCTCCCCTTCAAGCTTGATCAATCGGCGAAATCTACCGTATCTCCTTTCTATGCAATGGAATCGAATCTCCTCCTGAGGAAGGTTCCTCTCTCGTTTTACCCCGCTGATTAGGAGAGTGTTTCCTATCAGAAGGAGTTTGATATCCTCTGGCTCTACGCCGGGTAGCTCTATGCGGTAGGTGAGCTGATGTTCATTCTCGAAGGCGTCAAGTTCCGGGCTGAACTCCTCACCTGCTCCCTCTCCCTCCAGCTGCTGGTATTCGATAAGGCGCTTGAAGATCCGATTTATCTCCCCTTGAAGTCGAGACATCTCAGCTAAGCACTCGAAGAAGCTCACCTCTCGCATTTAACTTCCCTCTAATAATTTAACTTATCCTAATAATTTAACATCGGGAGGAAGTTTTGTCAAAGAGGTGCTAACTCTCCTTTTCCTCTTTCCTTTTGGCAGCGAGTAGCGCCTTCAGTTCATCCATAAACTCGGATACATCCTGAAACTCACGGTAAACCGAAGCGAAACGGACATAGGCTACTTTGTCGAGCTCCTTCAGTCTCTCCATCAGGAAGGAACCGATCTCGGTGGTGGTTATTTCCTTGTCCGGCTTCGTATGGAGAAGCGACTCTACCTCATCCACTATCTTCTCAAGGATAGTTACCCCGATAGGCCTTTTTTCGCAAGCCTTAAGAAGTCCGGTGAGCACCTTCTTCCTGTCGAACTGTTCCCTTCGCCCATCCTTCTTAACCACCATATAAGGGATCTCCTCGATCCGTTCATAGGTGGTAAAGCGACGGGAACAGTTTAGGCACTCCCTTCTTCTCCTTATAAAATCACCGTTCCTGCTCTCCCGGGAATCGACCACCCTGTCCTTGGGATGATTACAGAAAGGACATCTCATTTCCTTTCTCCTTAAAGTTTCTCTATAAGAGGAGCTTCCTCCTTCTTAGGAAGCCGTTCAAACTCCCCGATCTTTATCCCCTCTCGGGAGATGAAGACTATCCCCAAGATGGTGACCGGGAAGAAACAGATAGCATGCATCAAGATGGCCATTCCGATAACTAAATTGAGTGGCAGGCGGAGGAAGGTATGGAGGACGATCTCGAGCGCCTTGTGATAGCTTCCTACCGCCCCTGGTGTAGGGATAGCTGCCCCTATAGCAGAGATTATCAGGATGAATAGGGTGGTGATAAAGGGGAGCCTAAGGTGGAATGCGCGTAACATAATGAAGTAGCCAAAAGCTATGGAAAGCCAGAGCAAGAAGGAATAGACGATTATTACGGGTAGGTTTCTTCGGTAGTCAATAACTGCCAGCCCCTCGATGAACGATGCGATATGCTTTAAGAGCGATTTTATTCTCCGGCCTTTTCTTTTAGCTGCTATCTTCTCTACTAAGTTTTTAAAAAGGGAGGTCTTTAGCTGAAGAACGATGAAAAAGACGAACAGGGCGATGGAACCTATAAGAAGGATAAAGGAGGTTTTCTTCAATATCCTCATAATGGTAGCTGCTTCCGCTGAGAGGTTCTTAAGGGGCGGTGCCCATTTCAGGTAGATGGAAAAAAGGATCAATACGGTGATGATATCGAATACCCGTTCCACAACTACAGTGGCAACCGCCTTCACCTTGCTTATCCCCTCCTTGGCGCCGAGTATGCAGGGTCTCACTATCTCCCCTATCCTTCCTGGTATTAGGGTGGTAATGGTAAAGCCGATAACGGTGGCGATGAAGGAATTGCTAACCTTTATCTTCTTTATCGGGGTGAAGAAGAACTTCCATCTATAAGAGCGGATGAAATAGGTAAAGAGCATCCACCCTATGGAGAGAGCCACCAAGGGGTAGCTTGCTTCCCTTAGGCTCTGGTAGACGGCGGAAAAATCGGCCTTTCTTAAAAAGAGGTAAAACAACCCTCCGCCTATCCCCGCCCCTATTATAAAGTTGAGCTTCCTTCCCCTCATTTCGCCCCTACTCTACAATATATTGTAGCCCCGCGTCAATTTTTTCTTGCATCTGGTAGTCAATTTTGGAATGATGGAAGAGGGAACTTTTACCTTATATTAATCCGTTATTGTAAGTAGGTAAAGGATGGGAGGAAGAAGGAGGGAACAGCCCTCCGATACCGAGTTGGTTGAGCGGTGCCTTAAGGGTGATGAGGGAGGCTGGGAACTTCTCCTCGCCAGATATCGGCGGATGGTGTTTAATATCGCTTATCAGTTCGTGGGTAGGGTAGAAGAGGCGGAGGATCTGGTTCAAGAGATATTCCTCAAGTTGATGAGCTCGCTTAAAAAGTTTGATCTCGGTTCCAATCTCCCTCAGTGGCTCTCCCGGGTGGCGCGGAATTATTGTATCGACTATTATCGGAGGAAACGGAAGGAGAAGGAGTGGATGGTGAAAAAAGGCGAGTTGATGTTGAGATTCGCCCCCTCATCCCCCTCACAGTTCTCGAGCTTCGAAAGAAGAGAGCAAATATTGATGCTTAAGAAGGCGATCGCTGAGCTTCCGGAACCGATCCGCATCTGCCTCACCCTTCGGGAGTTTGAAGGGTATAGTTATCAGGAGATAGCGGAAGAACTCAATATTCCTTTGGGGACAGTTAAGTCGAGGATAAATAGAGGTCGTTTAGAACTCCTTAAGCTTTTTGAGCGGGAAGAAGGTGGTTGAGGAAATATCTCTTCGGAGGGGATAAATGGAGTGCTATTACCACAAGGATAGGGAAGCAGTAAAAAGCTGTTATATCTGTGGCAAACCTCTATGTGAGGAGTGTGCCAAGGGGATTAACGGACGGTATTACTGTGTTTCTTGTATCGAGAAGGGAACAAAGAGGGAGGAGAACAATAAGGGGAAGAAAACGCCAGCAGTAGCAGCCTTTTTATCCCTCATCCCAGGGTTAGGTCAGATATATAACAATGAGTATCTAAAGGCAGTAGCATTGATGCTCCTTTTTGGGTTGTTCGTTGGTTTTATCATAGATCTCTCTATGATTGGATCATATCAATTTATCCCGTTTGCGGGTATTGTTGTGGCGCTTGTTTACTTTGGTGGTATAGTGGATGCCTATTTCTCCGCCAAGCGGATAAATGAGGAGAAGGAAATATTGGGCAAGGGCTCAGTGATAATAGGGATCGTTCTGGTAATTATTGGCCTGTTGTTTCTTTTTGAGAATTTAGGGTATGATCTCAGTTGGTTGTTACATTACTGGCCACTTCTCCTTATTATTCTTGGTGTTTACCAGATAATAAGATATTTACAAAAGCGGTAAGGAGGGGAAGGTGGCTCACCATAGAAGAACCGGATCTTTGGCTTTTGGGATAATTTTAATCCTTCTCGGGGGGCTTTTCCTTCTTGACGAATTCTACTACATCGATGTTTGGGACTATCTCTGGAAGTATTGGCCCCTCATTTTGATAATCATTGGGCTTGCAGAGATCATCGATTACTTCAGGAAGTGATGCTCTTGTAAGCCTTTCTTAAGGAGGGACGAAAGGTGAGAAAGAAACTCGTTCTTTTTGGTATGCTTCTACTTTTTCCCTCTCTTCTCTTTGCTCATGAGCTTACTGAGGTAATAAAGAAGAAATTTCCCCTAAAGCCGGGTGGCGTTTTTGTTCTTACGAATAGAAATGGTGATATCGTGATAACCCCTTGGGATAACAATATGGTTTCCTTTACCGCCAAGAAATGGGTTAAGGCGTCCAATTCCCGGGTGGCGAAGAGGGTGTTTAAAGAGATAAAGGTAGTTGCTGAGAAGCGGGGGAATAAGGTAGTGGTGAACACCGAATATCCGGAGAATAAGGGCTTTCTTCTGTCCTTCCTCCCAGGAAGGCGTTGGGAGTTCAAGGTCGATTACCAGGTATTTGTGCCCCGCAAGGTATTCCTTGAGGTAGAGTCAAAGAACGGTGACATAGAGGTGGGAGAGATAATTGGAGGGGTTTATCTTTCCACCAGGAATGGATATATCAGTGGTAAAGGGATTTCGGGCAAGATAGATGTCTCTTCGCGAAATGGCGATATCACCCTCCGCTCTATAGTTGGTAGCGTTTCCGCTAATACCAGAAATGGTAATATTGAAGTTGATTTTTCTCGACTTACTTCCACGGAGAACCTTAGTTTCTTCTCCCAAAATGGTGAGATCATACTCACTCTTCCTCCGGATGTAAAAGCTAAACTCTATCTTTCTTCAGAGAATGGGGAGATATCTTCCAATTTTCCTCTTAAGGTAGAGAAAGTGGGAAGGAAGATCCTTAAAGGAGAGGTGAACGGCGGTGGGGTAACCATTAAAGTGAAGACGAGAAACGGGGATATAAGAATAGAGAAGAAAAGGGAGTAAGAAATATGGTGAAAAAATACACCCTCTCCTTTTTGGTAATGGTTTCTTTAATATTCGTTTGTTCATCTCTCCTTAGGGCTGAAACTGCGATAAAAAGCCAGAAGCTATCTGGGGAGAAAGTTATCCGGGTTGAGCTTTCTGTCGCTGAGGGGCAGATTATTCTCTCCTCTGGCAAGGAGGACGAGGCATTCTATGCCAGGGTGGATTATACATCCCGATATAAGGTGCGCATCTCTTATGTGAAGAGGGGCGATGAGGGTTTTTTGAAAATCAAGGTAAAACAGAGAAAGGGGTCCTTTTTTTGGGGGCGGAAAAGAGTGAGGACAGTGGTAAGACTCCCCCCTTCTGTGCCTATTTCTTTAGAGAGTTCCTTTGGAGCTGGCAAGGCTCGGATGAACCTTTCTAAACTTCGCCTTTCTGATTTCTCCCTTTCGATTGGGGCAGGCGACACAGATGTTTACTTTGGCACTTCCAACCCAGAGGTTATAGACCTGTTCCAGCTTGAGGTGGGAGTAGGAAGTATCAACGTGAGAAAACTCGGAAATGCCAACTGTCGCCGGTTGGAGGTAAATGGAGGGGTTGGGAGTATTACCCTCGATTTTTCCGGTAAGTGGCAGAGGGACATTTTCGCCTCTATTGCCGGAGGGATAGGGGGAATTCACCTCATTTTTCCTCGAGAATTGGGTGTTGAACTCGATGCCTCTGGGTTTGGAGCGAAGAAGTTATCCTCCGCTGGTTTCTCCCGGGTAAGCTCAGGAAGGTATGTAAGCGATAATTTAGCTACCGCTAAGTACCGGCTTAAAGGTGAAGTAGAGATTGGCTTAGGGGGTATTCGGGTTAAGTGGATAAAGTAGGATAGAGGCGTGCTATTTTCTCGGCTTTCTCTCCCGGAGAAAGCTGTTTTTTTTATTGACAACTATATTCCTCTTTTATTCGTCCAACGAAAGAAAGAGTTGAGAGTTGATGGCTGAACGAGGCAAAGGTTCGCTTTCGGAGAGAGTAGAAGAGTTATACCGCCAGCATAAGGATAAGGTTTTCCGAATCGCCCTTCGGATGATAGGGGAGGAAGCGGCAGCTGAGGATATAGTTCAAGAGGTATTTCTCACCCTCCTTAAGAAGGTTGATGGTTTTCGGAATGAAAGTGAGATATTCTCCTGGATCTATCGGATAACAGTCAATAAGACGATCTCCCATCTGAGGTGGAGGAGGGTAAGGCAATTGAAGAAGTTGTTTATGATAAAGGAAGGAAGAGGTAAGGGGTTGGATTTCGCCAGCAAGGTTGAATTCAGGAGAAAGCTTGAGGAATCTTTGTTATCGCTTCCTGCTGGGCAAAGGGCGATGTTCGTCCTACACGATATTGAGGGTTTCACCCATGAGGAGATTGCCGAGATAAGGGGATGTTCCTCCGGTACGGTGAAATCTCAGCTCTTTCGGGCGAGGTTGAGATTAAGGAAGAAGCTTTCTCCATTTTTAGACCTCCTGAGAGGGAGGAGTTAAGCGATGGATTGTAAGAGGGCGGAAAGATACATCCTGCAGTTGATAGATGGAGAACTGCAGGAGAGTAGAAGGGAAGAACTTGGAGAACATCTTAAGCTTTGTCCTAAGTGCCGCGATCTATTAACCGATTTAAGGCTTCTTAAGGCAGAAGCAAAGAGATTGAAAGAGGGCGTTCGCCCATTTTCTCCATCCTTAGTTGAACTTCTGGGAAGGGGTAGACCTTTTTCGATCTCCTTTGCCTCGCCGAGGCTCTTAATAGCGACTGTCTTCTTCTTGCTTCTTCTTATTGGTGGTTTCCTTTCTCTATTCTTCATTCTTCGGGGGGGGAGTAGTCCTCCTTTAACTCCTTCTGATATTGCTATTGCTCATTTTATAGAGGCAGAATATCACTACGAAAAGGCGCTCGAATTACTTACAGGAGAATTCAAAAAGGAGAAAAGCAGCCTTGATCCGGAACTACGGAGGGTGATAGAGAAAAACTTGGCGATCATCGACCAGGCGATCGACACTTGCCAAAAGGCAATAGCCAAACACCCGGATAATCCTGAATTGAGGAGGTGCCTCCTCGATATCTATCGGAAGAAGGTAACCCTTTTGGAGGGGATAATATTTAAGAAAAGGCGTTAACCATAAAACCAGCTTAATCAAGGAGGCGGATATGAAGGTAAATCGATTGGCTAAATTGGCGGGAGGGGTATCTCTCCTTCTCTTTCTCGTATTTCCTCTTCTCGGATATCCCCTTACAGCAAAGGATAAGGTGGGGGGAGGGATAGTAAAGGCTGATTATCAGGAAAAGCTGGATAAAACCTATCCCCTAAGCCCAAAGGGAAAGGTGATCCTCAGGAATGTGTCTGGTGATATCGAGGTCACCTCTTGGGACAAAAACGAAGTAAGGATCATCGCCATCAAGTATTCCAAAGCGGCTACCAAAGCGAGAGCCAAGGAGAATGCCGACAGGGTCAAGATAAAGATCAATGCGCGTAAAGACCTCATTCGGATAAGTACCTCCTATCCAAAATTTAGGGGGTTCTTCCATCGTTCCCTTCGGGTGTGGGTGGATTACAAGCTCTTTGTTCCCAGGAATTGCTCACTTGACATCCATACGGTTAGCGGGGATATGGATATCACCGCTGTTATGGGAGAGCTTATACTGGAGTCGGTCAGTGGAGACATCGCCGTAGAGAAGGGGGGAAGTGTCGATGCTGAATCGGTGAGCGGTGATATCGAGCTTCGCGGAGTGAAAGAGGTCGATGCCTCTACGGTGAGCGGTGATATCGAGGCGTTCGATACCATGGGTGATCTTCGATTGAAATCGGTGAGCGGTGATATTACCGGGAGAAAGGTGTCCGGTAATATCTCAGCGGGGACGGTGAGTGGAGAGGTAAAGCTTTTCGGTGTGAGCGATTGCCGTAAGGTTAAGGTGGGAACTACCAGCGGCGAGGTTGCCTTCGAAGGGCGGCTGACCGATGGTGGTACCTATATCTTTAGCACCACCTCAGGTGATATAAGTCTTATCCTTTCTAAGGATTCCTCCTTTGATCTTGATGCTCATACTATGAGCGGTTCTATACGCTGTTCAGTCCCTATGCTCAAGGTAAGCTTTAAGAAGGGGAAGAGAAAACTCGTTGGAACGGCAGGAAAAGGAGGTGCTACCCTGC
>Ga0190338_1000020_pt1 | contig 43511 bp, 78 predicted proteins | sample 4872041112_MG_FD_163434 | JGI IMG/M metagenome (GOLD analysis project Ga0190338, IMG submission 163434) | Hydrothermal vent sediment bacterial communities from Southern Trench, Guaymas Basin, Mexico - 4872-04-11-12_MG | ecosystem: Environmental > Aquatic > Marine > Hydrothermal vents > Sediment ... | reverse complement strand
ACGGTCTTACACAACCCACCGAGTTCGTGAACATGTCTGTACTCCCGGCGTCTGTCAAGGTCAACGTCACGGTCGTAACCTTCACAATTGGAAATAACAGCACTCTGATTGAATTCAGAGCCGACACAATCGATGGGAGCGACGTTACCTTCACGATCTGGGGACTCACTCCAAACACGATGTATACAGTAAAAAGGGATGAAGCACCCCTTTTCAACACCCTCGCAAACTCCTCTGGTTACATTTCATTCTCAAACTCAGAATGGTCTGAACACACTTTTGAAATTGAAGAATATACACCCTCTTCTACCACTTCCGCCACCGGATGGGCAAGCCTTCAGGAAAACGCCGGGAAAATCTGGTCTTCTGGAATCGGGCTTATTGTTGTTCTTGTTGTTGTATCAATACTGGTACTGATCATACTCAACTTAATGGGTGAAATCTCTCCAAAAACAACCTTAATGCTTCTTATTTTATTTGGTATAGTTCTCTTGACACTCGCGATAATCGTGGAACTGACACCCGGAATAATGAGCGCAATGGAAATATGAAGGTGATATGAGATGAAGGCATCAGCATCGTACCTCATAAAATTTATCATTGTGATAACTATAGTTTCACTCACTTTTTTCACCACATCAGCCTGTGCGTCGCCCAATATCACAAGCACGGCTGGAAAAACGTGGATCCAGTGGGATTGGAATAGTTCTCTTTTCAACTCATCCTATAACATTTCAGTCTATGTTGATGGTGTTTTTGTCACAAACACAACTTTAGAATACTTCATACTCGATGATCTCAATCCTGATGAGAGACACACTATAGATGTCATCGGTGTGGATGCAAACAACCACACGCAAAGACTCCGGCTCACAAATACATCCACTACTTTAACTTCCATACCTTGGGGGATTATTTTTGTAGATCTCATCCTCTTCCTCTATGGTATCATCGACAACAAAAACAGGATTTATGGAAACATCACAGCCATGTTTGTCTCATTCATTCTCTCTTTCCTGATCGCATTCGCACTCCTCTCGGGCTCTTTCGAGTTCATATCCCCCGCATTCTCATATCTCTTCGTGGCTGTGGGCGTGGTGGCATTAATATATACCATCATGCTCATAATTGAGGTAATTGTGGAAAAAACAACACAAGATGAGGAGGTGTTATTAGAATGAAAGTTGGAGTTTTGATAGCGCTCGCAATGCTCGCATTCATAGTTATGGCTCTGTACACGTTCAGCATCAGCATCTTCGGGGCTGTGGATTCATCTACAAATATGACCGGGTCCCCGTATCAGGAGCAGTACAACACAACACAATCAATTACCCGAGCCACGCTTTCAATCATATCCTTTGCCCCACTCATGCTTGGTTTTGTGGCACTGATCGCAGTTTTACTGTGGTTCAGTACACAGATATAAGGTGAAACAAGGTGAAACTTTAAATACTCCAAAGTTATTTTTGATATTAATGGAGGTGATAAAAGATGAAGAATAAAGGGTATTATGTGAGAAAGTTCATGGATGACACACAGGCTCAGGCGGGTATGTCGGGCGTACTTCATCTGCTCATACCGATCGCGATCACGCTGTTGATCATCGCGGTCATCTTCCAAGTCGCTCCAATGATCGGCAGTCAGGTTGAGCAGAGTGTGAGTGTTCCTGCAGACTCAGAGTGGAATCACACAAAGAACGACGACATCCCCCAGGGCACGGACATCTGGGAAAAGACATCGATGTTCACCATCGTCGTGGTCGTGGTCGTACTCGGGCTTGTGATTGCGGTGCTAACAGGGTTGATCAGGGTGGGCTCAATATAAACAGGGTTGGGGTTTCCCAACCATTTTTAATCCATTGGGGGTGTTTTTTTGGAAGAAGAAGATTTGGGGATTGATATCGAAGATCTCCAACAGATTCAGGGTTCTGCTTTTGAAGGTGAACACTACAAGTTCTCTGATCTGATCACATCATGCGCTAACGCACGAAAATATCTTCACGAGAAAATCAATGAAGCGAGACTGACGTGCGCCGCAAAAAATGCACTCGGGCGCGTTGTTGATACTATGTTTGATAGGGACACCATACTCTCAAATATGAAAGATGAAAAAATACCTTCTCTCATGCTTGAGCTTGAGCTTTTACTCGCCAAAGCCTGTGCTCACAGAATTGACATCAAGAGATCAGAATACCCGCACGTGGAAAACCTCATCAGAGATAAGTTCTTCTACATCATCTCCCGTACATACGGGAGAGACAGAGAGAGGATACTTGTGGCAACGGAACGGCGTGAGGTAAGAACAGTTGAGCAAAAAGGAGAAAAACCAAAAGAGCAAAGGGGTTTTTCAATTTTAAGGAGGAGTTGAGATGGAGTTTTATGTGATACAGAACACACCGTATGTTGGTTTGAGCATCTACACCTTTATTCTGCTCATAGTAGCAGCAATTATTGGCTATTCACTTTTCGGGATCTACTACTACCGTATTTCTCGGTTCGCCCCAGAAGCAAAAGTGTATGCAGCCGCACGAAGAAAAAAGCTTGATATAGCACGCATCACTGATTCAGACGGTGTTGAGGAGGTATATCTTGCCGTGAAGGAAGGCAAAGATGACCCGTTCCTGAAGAAGCATGCCTATGGTATTCAGATAGATCCAAAGCTCCAATCAATCTCACAGTGTTCTCGGACAAGAGATGGCATCTCAATACACAACTTCTCAGTACATTTCCCATTCTCCATATCACCACATAATGCAATGGCTATTCAGACAATTCTCGAGTATGTGAGATCAAAATCGAAGTACAAACCACTCGATTTTCTTCCCGATGATGCACTGATCGACCTCATTGGAACACCACGCGACCATCTTGAGGATGACATACAGCTTTATCTCGATGAGTACAAACCGGAGATTGAAAAAGATATGTTCATCCAGATGATCGAAGACATACAGGACGAGACAGGTGCTTTGCCAACCACAAAAAATAAAATCAGCTATAAACTGGCTTATGAGCTCATCCCCTCATCATTCTCTGGTTTCGATCTTCAGCGTATGCGTACAATCATCGAAGAAATAATGCAGAGAAAGCTTGCTAAAGAAGAGCTGTGGATGAAGCTTGGCATCATCTTTGCAGGTATTATCATATCCGGAGCTGTGGCATTTGCTATAATCGTAAGCGTGAGGTGAGATGAGATGATAGAAAGGCCTATTATCGAAGAAAGACACCATACCGTCAAAGAAGAAATAGATAGACTTTATATCAGAGCAGTAGAGCTTTCCGGTGTGATAGAGAACGATCTCCAGAGGAAAAATATATCCAGTGCGATCAATGATTTTAACCTGTTTTATCCGAACTTTGCATCGCTTTTCAAACTCACAAGGAGTGAAAAGAACCTTATAGAAGTCAGAAAAAAAGGTGCAGAAAAAACGCTGTGCGATGCAATAGAAGAATGGATGATGGAGATTATAACAGGCGGTTTGGTGAGGAAGGATGGAGGGACCATAAAAAGACTTCTAAAAGGACTGTCACTCTTCAATGAGTTTGTTGATGCACTGAACAACTGTGGGATTGTTACAAGGAAGGGGAGGTGAAGTATGTCGAGAAAAAAACCGCAAAACAAGCTAAGTGAAGACATCCTTGAACTTGAAATACCAAGAAGAGGAATGAAAGACCATTGGCTCATCGTGATAGCCAAACAGTATGAAAAGTTTACAGAAGTTCTTACTACGATCACTGATCCAACAGACCCCCGCCCCGCGCTGTTGACACGCCTTCTAATTTCTTCAATTCCACAGAAAGAAGGGGAAACAACACGTGAAGAGATAAAAAAGAAGTGGGAGGAAATACTCAGAGAAAAAAAGGAGAAAGCACTCAATAACGGGGGTCTCACGAATGAAGAACGGGGTATTATCGAAATAGAAGCGTCAATCGAGGTACTTGGTTACATAACGGATTGGTTTGATGAACATCTCGGTATAACCCATAAGATTGAGATTATGGTTTCATAGTTGGAGGAGGGGATGAATGTGGTGGTATCAAACACGATTAAACTGAGTAAGATCTTTGTGGATACCATAACCCGCCACAACCAACACATCACCATGATGACGGTTGGAAAGACCGGCGCCGGGAAATCGTGGGCAAATCTCCGCCTTGCTTACGACTGTGCGTGTGAGTTTGCAAGGAGGAAAGGCGGGACATGGAAAGATTACTTTTCCTTGGATAACGTCATGGTTATTGAATTGAAAAAAGTATATGAGATACTCAAAGAGATGGAAAAGTTCAATATATACATTTTTGATGATATAGGGGTTGGATGGTCGAGCAGAAACTGGATGGATGAGGTAAATCGAGCGTTAAATGATATATTTCAGATATTCAGGACTAAAAACTGCATACTTCTACTCACACTCCCGGATACTTTCCTGCTTGATAAAGTACCGAGGTCGCTTGTTCATTACTTTGCGGAGATGGAGATGAGTATTTTTGAAAAAGGTGTGACACTCGCAAAAGTCTTTAAGGTGGTAAAGCATCCACGCTCCGGGGATCTGAACTATCCATATTTGAGAGTAGAAGGGAGACAGTTTGTGAGGTGCGTCTTCCCAAAACCTCCTGCTGAGCTTACAGAGCCATACGAAAGAATACGGGAGAGAAAAGCTGATGAGGTGATTGTGGAGAGGATTACAGAGATCGAGGAGAAGAAGAAAAAGAAAACAGAGAAAAAAGAGGTAAAAGATTTGAAAAAAGAACGATATCCAGAAGCCGTTAGATTGGTGGAGCAAGGTTATCCGGTAGAAGAGGCATGTGAGATGGCCGGTATTTCCACACAATATTATTATAAACTTAGAAAACAAAAAAGAAAAATGGGAACGATGGCAGTATGAGGCTCACTACCGATACGCAGGGTGTGGCATACGGGATCGGTATAGTGGCGATATTCCTGTTCTTCGTTGCCGCCATATATCTTCTCACAACCAATCCCATGAATGAGATAATTCAAAGCTTCAACTCAATTGTGGAAACTGAAGCAATCAGCGAAGAAACCACACAGGCATTTTCTTTCAATATAACAATGTTCAAATCTATCCCAATTCTTGCTATATTCGGTGTGTTTTTATGGGGTATTGTGAGAGCATTAGAAAAGAAGGGGGAGGATACAGGTGAGTAGCGGGCAATCACTTTTCACAGCGTTTATCATCATGTTCGTCTGTATTGTATTTGGGGTTTTCATTAACTTCTCATTTGCGTCAATGTTTGATATGATAAGTAATGAGCTTGCTATAGCGGGGGTGCATGACGTATCACCCGCGTGGGACACCTCATCATCAGCAGACTTCATGGGGGGCACAATACGCCTGCTTGGATATGCTGTACCAATCATGGGTGTTGTGAACTTCCTATATTCTGCTGTAAGGAGGCAGAGATATGATTACTATCAGGAGGCACCATGAAACTGAGTGAAGCAGAATACCAGAAGCTGAAGCGGGACCTGCAACGTGACATACCCATCTACCCCTCACTCATGCGTGAGGAAGCACTCAAGCGATATCGTGCAGAGCAGCAGGCAGAGCTTGAGAGGAAGAGGAGGGAGATTGAGCGAAAGATCGCACGTGAGAAGGCAGAACGTGAGGCAAGGAGGAGGGAGCGGGAGAAAAGGAGATGGAGACGTGAGCAGAAGCTGAGAAAACAAAGAGAGGAAGCACTCAAGGCATATAAAGCCGGCAAAGGCAAGGTTGTGTCAAAGTATAAAGCCGGTGGCGTGTGGCATTACTGGATCAAGACAGACAAGGGTACGTTTTCAGTCCCGGTTGAGGAGAAAAAAGTAACCACACCCCCCATCAAGCCATCCCAGACTCATTCAGGCGGCATGTGGGTCAAGATCGAGAACGGCAAGGTACAGATGATGGGTGCTGCAGCAAATCCACCTGATGTAGCAAAAGCCCTCGGATATAAGTGGGGTACTGTGGTGTGGGAGCATGGTAAGCCAACCTTTGTTCCATTACCAAATCCCCCAACCAAGTCAGAATATCTTGGCATGCTTCAATGGAAACTTGAGCGTGGTGATTATCCATCACGCGTGGCAAAGCAGGTCAGGACAGAGGTTGAGTTTGGTGGTAAAAAATATGGCATCACAGCCCCTGCATGGGCCGGTGGCAGGCTCAGGGAGTATGAAGCTGTGGCAAAATCCATCCGGCAGGCTTATGAGCAGGCTGCGAGGAATGCGAAGAAGCTCATACCTGCTGATGTTCCCTTTTCCTTCTCACTTGGCAAGCAAAATGAGCTTATAGCAACCTGGACAGAGCCGGTAAAGCCAAAGCCAAAACCACAGCCTCAAAAACAGCAGCCCGAAACACAAAAAGGGTTGCGTTTTGAGGATATTGGAGGGGCTGTAGAGGTAGATTTAGACAAATTCCGTCCATCCCCAACACCAGTACGCACTACCGCACCAGCACCAGAAAGCTGGTATGAGGAGGCAAGCAAACCAGAACCAGCCATTTATAGATATAAGCCAACGTATGAGTCGGAGAGTTGGAAACCGGTTATCACGCATGGATACGATTATTTGCTTAAACAGGAGGCAAAGAAGGAGAAAAGACCTTTTCATAAAGCCATACTCTATCTTGAGGCGTGGAAGCATGGATATAAACAGAAGACGGATAAAGAAGTTCTTGCTGTTGTTCCATTGAGATTTGCTCAAAATGTTCTCGGACCCGTGGCACTCGCAGAAACAACAGTAACAGAAGGGCCGATTGCATCGGGAAAAGAATTTGTTGAAAGTACAGTAGATTGGGTTAAAACCACACCGGAAAAGTATGCGTCCGGATGGTATCGCCCGGGTGATTTTCTTGAGGTTATGACAGATATTGCCTCAATGTGGGCTCTCGGTAAGGTAGGTGCTAAAGCCCCGGAGCTTGCCGGGAAGATCATAGAGCCTGTACGATATTCCGGAAAGACAAAGATACCCGCAGAGGAACTGATCCCCAAATATGTGATAGAAAGAGAGCGGAGATTCCCGATGCACAGAGGAAGTGCAGGAGAGCTGTTTGAGAAGTATAAGGTTGAATCAGGTAAGGGGGTGAAGTCTGAGGTTGCACAGAAGCTTACCACAAAACCATATCTTGGATTCCACGCCTCCGATGTGGCAAGCGGGTTCAGGGGGCTTGCGAGAGGGTTTAAGGTGCATACCGAGGTTAAAAGAAGCACGGACGTCCCGGGTATGCACATAGCCGCTCGTATTTCTCCTTATTTCGCAAGATTTTCAGAGGCGAAGATGTATGAAATTGGACCCCCGGGAGCAAATCTCATAAAATCTCTTCTAAACATCGGAAAGAAGCAGGGTGCACTGGCTATCGGCTTTGAAGAGGCAAGACGATTACCCCGGGATGTGTCTAAGTTTGTCTCAAAATCGAGAAAGTTCCTGATCGAGGAGGCTGAAAGAGGCGTGGCTTACACCACATGGAAGGCAGAGCAGGGTTTAAAGCGTGGGGCTGAGATTGAGGAGGAGCTTGTTGTTTCCCCTCTAACCCAAGTAAAGCCCCTGGAAAGGCATGGTATTATCTCAAAGCTGCTTGGAAGAGATTTCGAGTATTATACAGAGATCTGGGGGAAAAAGCTGCCCATCCATCGGGTTGAGGCACTGAGGAAGATAGGAAAAGTCGGGAAAGAGGCAGGAAGGAAAGGAAAGGGGAGAGGGAAAGAGATCATGACGATGGAAGATTACCTCTCCAGCTTTGCTAAAGAGTGTGAAGAAGTGTTTGAACTGTATCTGCCATCATATCCATCTTATAGAGGGATGGAGGAATATATCTCAAAAACTGCCCCAAAAATCACATCGGGTAAGACACCATCATTCACAAGAAAAACCGCGGGACAGGAAACTACAGGACAGGAAACCCCACAGGGTCAGGAAAAAACTCAATCTATCTTCGATGTTGCATATAAGCTCACAACAGAGACAAAAACCCAGACTCAACTATCAAGCAAAACTCAGACTCAAAGTAAAGCGCTTGCTGATGTTTTTAGACAGGTCAAACAGGCAGTGGCATCACGCCCGCGTGTTTTGTATCCTGTTCCGGATGTGAGGATTGAGGCAGTCACGTTCACACCGGCTCCAAAACCACCAAAGACACCACCGGTGGTGTTCGGTGAAAATGGAAGGAAAGGTAAAAATGGAAGGAAAGGTAAAGGGAAGAGAAAAGGCAAGAAAAGAGGCATTGAGGAGTGGTATGTGAGGAATCCATTTATCACGCTGGAGGAGTTTCTTGGTGTTGGAAAAAGAAAGGGTGAGAACAAGGGAAAAAGTTATGATCCTGTAAAAGCATTGAAAGAGGTGAAAATACTGTGAGGGCAAGTTTGAAAAGGATTATCGGGCTCGGGTTGATAATATACGGTGTTATGTCGTTCTTCACGGGGATGAGCTACGCGCCACCTATGTCGCTGATTGATTTTATTGCAGGATTGTGTTTCTCATTACTCCTGTGCTATGGAGGCTGGAAGCTGTGGAAAGCAGGAGAAAAAGTAAAAGTGGAAGCAGAAGCATAAAAAGAATAAGAACAGCTCTGGCGCTTTTCATCATCGTAGGCTTCTTCATCTCATCCATCCACCCCACTTTTGCAGCGTCCTACTCCTACAAGTGGGATGAGGACACAAAAACAGCCACGATATATATTGATACGCTCTTTGGAAAAAAACCGGTGCTCCAGATCAGGCAGGTATCTGTGAAAGCCGACCTCATGACATTCACAGAGGTTCTTGAGATTACGCCTTTGGTAAACTATACCCTCACAAGCAGTGATCTAAAATACCTGTGGAAGAGGTACAAAGGAAGGCATGATATTTCTTCTTTCAGGCTTCAGAGGCTCGTAAATGAGCCTTATACCATCCAAAAGCCCGTATATGAAGTCTATAATGTAAGCGTGCCGGTGTATGATGCAACAAACACAACGATAATAGCATACCAGAACGAGACGAGAAAACGCATAGTAGGATACCATGATGTGGTTAAATACAGAAAAACCTTTAAAGACTTCAATCCAGCTGGTAAATCCATTGAAAAAGGCAAAACATACACGATAAAGGTGGTTCTGCATAAAAAACCGGAGCTCGGGGATGTGCGTATCCACCTCTCACCCCAGATATGCGGTCTCAAGATCAACGAGCTAACATGGTGGAACTCTTCATGGAAGTACAGGCTTAAAACAACAGTCTCAGACATACCACCGGGTGGATACCAGCTCAATTTAACCGTGCATTCAGGGAGTGGAACAAATAACGCCACGGACGTCTTTCTCAATGGGCGTAATGCTACCAATTTCGATGATATAAGGTTTGTTCTCAACGACACAACAGAGCTTGCATACTGGATTGAGGACAATACCACAGACCCGGTTAAGGTATGGGTGAATGTGACAGATAACGGGACTGTGTATCTCTACTATGGAAATCCATATGCACCCCCGGCGAGCGATGGCTATGCAACGTTTGTGTTATTTGATGATTTTGAGGATGGGGATTACACTAATAATCCAACATGGACTGTTGATGCAGGAACATGGAGTGCATCAAACAAATATCTGCTTGATGAAAGTGGCGCAGTCGGTGATAAAATACATACAAGTCAGACTGAAGTAGTTGCAGTTTGGAGATGGAGAGTCAAACTGGGCGATGCTGATACTATGGCAGAAACTCATTTTTTAGGGATAGATGCTAATAATTTCTATGGCATAGAATATGCGTCAGATAACTCTTTCAGATTAGTCAAGATTGTAGATGGAGTGCGTACTAAACTTATCGAAACAACAGTTTCGGCAACAACAGATTGGGAAACGATAGAAGTCAGCAGAAATTCCTCTGGAAACTTCAAGATTTATTTTAATGGGGAATTGAAAGGGGAGGTAACTGATACTACCTTCACCTCCTCAAATCAATTTGAACTTAAAACTGCGTGGCAAGATGGTCAAAATGCTTGGGACGAGATTCTCGTCCGCAAATACGCCTCACCCGAACCAGCATGGTCTACGTGGTCTTCTGAAGTGTTTTCACCTGTGGAAGACGTACGTCCATTACTCGATTACAACTCACAGAGAAAGCTTGCAAGAACTTCTGAGGGTTATCTACATCGGGTTTACACCAAATGGGATGGGAGCAGTTACAGGGTGTATTATGGAAAAAGCACAGACGACGGAAGCACATGGACCGAGTCTGTTTTGACTGATGCAGGCGTGAACTCAACCCATCCTGCTATCGCTGTTGATTCTGAGGATAATATCTGGGTTGTGTATGAGAAAGAAGGAGGAGGGATAAGGTATAGAGTATATCAGGGCACGTCATGGGGGTCTGAGCAAACATTATCAACGGATGCGGGCGAAGCCCCCGCCTTGGCTGTTGATGCCAGCGATAATGTTCATGTGGTCTGGATGGCTAACCTCTCAGGGACTTATAAGGTCAGATACAGCTACTATGATGGAGCAGGTTGGAACGATACAATCAACATAACAGCCTCAACAGAGGATCAAAAATATCCATCAATTGCAATAGACCCATACTCGATCCATGTGGTGTGGCAGGAGTATGACACGGCTAACAATACATGGGATATAAAATACCGCAGATATCAGTCTGGATGGGATAGCGTTTTCAATATAACCAATGAGTCCTTTTATGACCAGATCTACCCCTCTATAGCGGTGGATCTTAATAACAATGTTCACGTCGTCTGGGAAGACGAGAATGCACGCCAGATCAAGTATAGAAGATATGATTACAGTACCTCATCATGGGGTTCGATTGAGGTGGTGGCTGATGGAGGAACATACCCACAGCTAAAGCCTTCGATATCGGTCTATTCAACCTCAAACGTCTATGTGACATGGTATGGGAAGACGTCTTCATCACCGGATCATTGGGTGATAAGAGGAGCTTACAGAACAACCTCATGGAGCTCTGTGTCAGATCTTGTGAGTGTGGTAGGGGTAAATGTAACATCTCCGAGCACCATATTTGCCCGGTATCCTCAGATATGCGTTGACTGCTACACAAACATTCCTGATTCAGATGTGGCGTACATATACGAGCAGGATGGAGAAATCGAGTATAATGGAGCGTCGTGGCGGTGTACTGATAAGTATGCGGTCACAATCATCGCAAAAGACGCAAACACGGGGCAGGTTGTGACAAACTTCACGGTTGAGTTTTCAACAGGGGAGACAAAGACCACAGAAAACGGGGCTATAAAGTTCAGATGCCTTGAATCAGGGTATTATCAGGCCACTGTAACCGCAACCGGGTATTATCCATCTCAAAGCTCGATTGTACTCGATCAGAGCAAGGAGCTTATTGTTTATCTTACCCCAATCACTGAGACCACCTATGTTCTCCCGAAATCACATCTCGTGGAGTTTGATGTTGTGGATCCCAATGGCGCACCTGTTGAGGGCGTGAATGTAACTGCTGTGGGTGTTGAGACAACGATGGGGGAGTGGGATTGGCTCTCATCTATATTTGGCTTTGAGAACGTAAGCGAGATACAGAATACAGCGATGTCAGGGATCACAGGTGGGGATGGGGTTGTTTCTTTCATGATGGTCGAGACGATCAAATACAGAATCACGTTTGTGAACGAGAGTGCAGATATTAATGTGACAATGTATCTCTATCCAAAGGGTGATAGGTATGTTATCACGGTTGGAGAGAGATCGTATTGGCGCAGCACTCAACACAACATAAATGATGTTATCAACGTCACGATCACAACCCAAAAAATTAACTCAACCCATGCATACATCAATGTGAGCTACAATGATTCACTTGATATGACCACGAATGTGACAATATACTTAAACCAGACAAATGAGAGTGATTGGCTCAATCAAACGATACTTGACAGCTATTATGAGAATAATCAGGGAAATGTAACACATTCGTTTATTGTTGAAGAATACAGGGGCAAATCCTACTTTATCAGGCTTGTTATCGAGCATAATGAGTTTGGGCGGCTGATAAGGGATTATTATGTTAAGTTCAAAGGAATGATAGCGGATCTCGGGTGGGATGAAAGTGTATACCCGGTCTTCGCCTTTGCAGCGATTTTATTTGTGGGTGCGATGTTTGGTGCAACGTCGGTAGGGAATGGGGCACTTGTGTGCTGTCTGCTCGGTTGGGTGTTCTATGGGATTGGATGGCTTGATGTGCTTGGAATAGGGGCGCCTATCTCGCTCACACTCGCTTCGCTTGTTGCGGTTTTTGCCAATATGATAAGAAGAGGAAAAGAGGAGGGGTTATCGTGAAAGTATACGATATAGCTCTCGCACTGTTCATCTTCCAGTTTGTGCTCGGATGCATCAATGGGCTTGGTATATTCGAAACACAGGTGGCAGTAGGAAATGCAGAGGTGAGTGAGGCACAGGTGCAGGAAGTAACGGGGGCCCTGGAGAACGTAGAGGGAGGGAGTGGTTTCAGTGTATTGATGGTGATAAAAATGGTTAAAATCGTAATAGGGGCATTTTTCACAGTGCTCTTCATTGTCCCAATGCTCCTTGACTGGGGCATCCCTCTCCAGATTGCTATGATGATACAGATGCCAATCTGGTTAGTTGAAGTGTGGGGGATAATTCAATATGTCACGGGTAGATCGACGAAACAGATGGAATAAGAAGAATATTTGGCTTATTGTCCTCATCTTAGCTCTTGCTATCGATCTCATACTCCTGTTTAATGTTGCCTCAGCATCCCCAATCATCACAGACTGGTACAATAACAAAACGGGGGATACAGCAACATACATTGTTGTTGGGGGTTCCACTGGGCTCAATTCATCGATATACTTCAACGTAACAGCAAATGAGACAATAACAACATGGAACTGGGTTGTGAACAATAATACCTTAGACCACAACTACGATAACTTATCCTGGGTCTTTGGTGAGGGGTATAACTGGGTAAGAGTGTATGGTGTAAATGCAAACGGAGCAACAAAACCTATTGAGTGGCATGTGTATGTGATGGGGGACCTTGGGAGTGCTGTGAGTGAGTTGAATACGACGACCGGGAATGAGTTTCTTTCGATGTTTGATGATGAAAACCGCAGCTTCACGGGTATAATCGAAAAGTCAACACGTGCATATCGGGATATGATTGGTAATCTCTTCTTTGTGTTGTTCTATGGAATTATCTTTCTCATGATGTGGATCCGCCAGGGGGATATACTCATACCAAGTGTGATTGGTTTGATACTTGGATCATTGATGATAGCAATGTTGCCAGCCGAGTACCACATGGTGGCTGTTGTGTTTGTTGCGATGGGTGTGTTTGCTGTGTTATACACGATGTTTAAGTCGAGATATTGAGGTGTGAACATGGTTGTGAGAAGAAGACGAGATATCACGATGGATGTGACGTTGTTTGCCGATGGAGCAAAAATATACAAGCTCATGGATGAGAGGTGTGAGGAGGCACTTGAGAAGCTTGAGAAGGTACTCAAAGAAAAAATCAATATGAGTGTAAGAATTGAGATTGAAAAGAGGGGGAAACAGGAAGATTGATCGTATATATACGCTTTTCGGCTTCATTTTATATAAACAACACAGTCACTTTGCAGGTCGCAGGTATAAAACCACTACCCACCCGGAAAATGCCCCTAAAATCGTTTATATTTAGCTCATAAATAAAAATCTACTTTTGCGAAATGAAGCATGGAGAGGGGTTTTTAGGGGTGCTTTTGAAAAATTTTTTTCACTACTCGGAAGGTTTATATACTATGAGGGATACAGTATGCACAACAACCTAAGGAGGTTGAAGGCAATGAAAAACGTGAGCGATGTTGCAACCGCGGACCCCCGCGGGGTAGAAATAGGGGAGCTTGAGGAGAAACTTAGTGATGCCCCCTCAATAACTGAGGGAAGTGGGAAAGGCATCATACTCTTCCACGATGATATCGAATCTGTTTTGAGATTTGTTAAGCTCGATGAAAACACATACGTCGCTCGCTACGAGAATGCGAGCAACGACGGAGATTGGCAGATGTTGACGGAGAAGCAGCTTGTTGCAACAATTGAGCAGATACTCGAAGATGCAATCGAGCTCAGATATACCATCCCGGTCAAAGCCCGGGATGAGTATGGGACAAGGCACTGGGAAGTCAGAGCAGACTACATTGCAGCGATGGATGAGCTCTATCTCCGGTGTCCGTGCGGAGGCGAGCTGGTAGGTGATCGATGCGATCGATGTGGTCTTGAAGTCCTCGACTACGAAAAAGTAGTCGAGGAGGCTGAGAAGATCAAGACCCAAAGGCTTGAAGAGATAGCCTCTGGGATCACGGTGGAGGTGGAGTGAGATGAAACTTGAGAGCGATATTATTTTCGAGAAAGAGTGTCCAATGTGCGGTCTGTTGAATGAGATTTGCGAAAATCCAGACCGCATCGTTATGTGCCAGCGATGCGGGTGGGAGTATAAGTATTGACAAGGAGGTGGAGCGATGACAAAAATCCTGAATCTGACTCAACACAAAACCACCCCAGACCAGCTTACTGCCGGGGTTGTGGATCCAGAATCCCCTTGGAAAGAGGGGATTCAGCGAGCATTGACTTTTGAGGATCTCCCCACCCCGGAGGAGATCCAGAGGAGGGCAGAAGCCCTCGCGAAGATCGCAGAGATCACAAAGGGGATATATGGTCACGACGCAGCGATGATCGGGGGTGCCCCCTATCTCATGAGCGCCCTCGAGAGAGAGCTTCGGAAGAGGGGCATCAAGCCTCTCTACGCTTTCTCGAAGCGGGAAGTTGTTGAGGAGCAGCTTCCCGATGGCACAGTAAGAAAAACCCAAGTGTTTAAGCACCTGGGCTTTGTGGAGGTGGAGCAGTGACTGAAACAGCTCCAAAAGAAGTCCCGGATGGAGCATATTTCATCCGGGACTATCCCACGCAGCTTTGGCAGAAGCGTGGGGATGTAGCTGTTTTTATCAGAGTAGAGCGGAGAATGCCCGCTCACATTGAATACGAGCGGGCACTTGAGGAGGCAAACATCCCCTTCATCGTGGAGGGGAATTCAGGTATTCCAGAGAGAAACAATCTGTTGCCAGCGAATGACAGTGATTACGATGTCTACGAGCCTTGTTATCACAAGCTCGTAGATGAGTGGATCCCGATGAAGGAGCCATACAGGCTCCCGAAGCAGGAGTGGATCAGCAGAGTTGAGGAGGTTTTCGAAGAGGCTCGTAAAAGAGTCTTCAGGGATGAGATAGAGCGAAGGCTCGCAAAGATCGGCGCTGATGTCGTAGAGATCAGGGAATTCAATAAGCTCATGGGTCACGAATATGCCCGTGAGCTGGGGTATTATATCTTCACACGGCGGGTCACTACTCGCTTCAACTCGACAGTGATAATCGGGCGTCTCAAACCGACGATTCGAGTCCCAAAGAATCTCATGGGGCTCGTGATCGGGAAAGGCGGGAAGAATATAAAAAAGGCATCCCAAGAGCTGGGGTGCCGGATTAAAGTTGAGGAGGTGGAGTAATGCTGGAAAAAATAGGAAATGTATATTTCGAAAGAGAACCTTACCATGACCTTGAGGTCATGGTGATAGAAGAGCTTGCGGATATCGAGGGCTATCTTCAGCGACGGTATACAGCGAGAGGGCGTATCCCTCTCAACGTATGGGGATTCTGGATGATAATCCGGGATCTCCTCGATGAGCTAATCAAGGAGGACGAGGACAAATACAAGCCTCTCAAACCCATTTTAGACGCCCTCAATAAAGCGATCCCGGAGGGGGTGAAGTGAATGAGTGGTAATATAATACGAGTACACCAGTACTATTACCTTTCTCCGGAATGCGAGAAATTATCAGAGATACTCGAGAATCTCAGGGAAATATCACCAGAAGTCTTTGATGGGCGTGTGGAATTCCATGAAAGCTCCGGGCTTTACAGCTTGCGGATATGGAAAGTGACAAATCGATGGGTTCTCGATGAAGAGGTGCGGAAACAAAAAGACGCAGGAGAGGGTTTTCTCGAAGAAGTCCGGGGGATTTCTCCTGTTGGAATTACGCACGGGAGTTTCGACGACTTTCCAGAGATGGGAGATCCGGATATAGTTGCAGAAAAGGATCCTGATGGAGCATATGGCATCGAGATCTACATCGACGAAAACAGTATCAAAGTGCTATCGTATGACTGCGATATTACGAGTGGTGTTGGCGAGTGGACAATTGAGACATTCAGAATCACAACGGAGGAAGAGTAATGTCCTCCAATTTTTTGAGGGGTCCGGGCGGGGGCTGCAAACCAGAGCACTCCTACCTCTATAGCCTTCTACCTCCTGTTTGCTTTTTTGCAGCCCAGCGGGTTCAACTCCCGCGCCCCTCATCGGGCATGTGGTGTAATGGAAGCATAGCGGTCTCCAAAACCGCAGGTGTGGGTTCGATTCCCACCTTGCCCATCACCGGGCTTGAATCCGGTGAAAAGGAGGTGAGAAATGGTGAAAATATCGATTGATATGGTCGATGGAACAACCATCGACACAGAAGTGAGAGAAATATGTATCGATGGTCGACCGCTCGATCTGGAGCGGGTGGAAAAGATCACAGTGAGGCGGTGAAGATGAAGCAAACGATGGCATTGGTTGTAAGAGGGCCGGATCATGTCATTGACATGATCTTTGAGCCGCTCATGACGATCCTCTCAGCATGTGAGGGGAGCGAGGTGATATACAAAAAGAGGAGCAAAGGGAAGCTTTTGATTGTTGAGGAGGGTGGTCAGAATGGAAAATGAGCTTGATTTTTCTCCAAAGGTGAAGGCAAAGCTCCTGGCAGAGGAGCTTGGATTTCGAGAGACAAAAACCGATCTGTTTGAGAAGCAGATCGGGGAGATCAGGGCATACATTGACTTCAGAAAGTCGGAAAAAGGGCAGAGATACGCATACAACGGTGATGTGAGCGTCAGTCCGGAGAAGGTGCATGATCTGGTTGCATTCAAGAAAAAGAGGGATGAGATTTTTGAGGGGAAGGTAATCGAATTTGGAGGTGTGAAAGTGAGTGTAGAGGGAAAGAAAGAAGCTGAGGTGGTTGCGAAAGGGAAAAAGGAAAGCACTCCCGTACTGAAAAAGGAAATACGGGAGATGAAACCACAGCCAAGAGGTGGTGTTTACAGGGTTGGAGGAAAAGAAGAACCAGATGCATGGCTTGTCAGACAGTGGGCAAACGAGGCTAATGTGTCTACGGAAATTATAGAGAGCCGTCAAACGGACCATGAAGCTTTTGTGGTGGTGAGAGCGAAGAGAAGAGATGGCGTCTACATTGATGCAGAGGTATGGCATGATTTTTCAGCGATACGAGAGCTTATGCTCTTTGAATTGATCGAGAGATGGAGGAAGGACGGTAAAAACCCAATTGAGGGTTATGATGAAAACGGCAAACCGATCCTCAAAGATGAAGCGATCAGGGAACTATACAAGCGATTTGTGCGGTTCAGGGTCTTTGCTCTCAGAGATGCGATCACAAAGGCGGAGAGGATTGCAATTCTCAAGATTCTCAACAAGGAGTGGAGAGAGCCTGAAGAGATTGAGGCAGAGATGATGGAAGTTAGAAGTGTAAGTGAGGGGGTTGAACCAGACTGATCACTTCACGTGGATGGAGGTGGAGAGGTAATGCCATTTGGTGCTGTTGAAATATGGAATACCTCATACTTCCCGGGGGTTGATGCTTCGGGAAATATGTTGAGTGCTGGTCTGGTCATTGTACTCAGCCTTGCAGTCTTTTTGCTTGCACTTACTGTCAGTGGGGTGTTTGAACGGTTCTGGAATGCGCTTGGTAAAGCCAAGGAGGTTGTGAAGTCGGTTATCGTGGGTATTGCAGTTTTCTATGCTGGTAAGGGGCTATACATTGCTGGAAACTGGTTTGCAGGTGAGTTTACGATCACACTCGGTGATGTGTTTTGGATGGCGGTGAAGCTTTGTGTGTTTGGTGTGATTGGACACATCTCGATCAAGGTATACAAACGCATCAGGGAGAACTATGAGGCTATTAAGTCAAAAGAGGTTGTTGGACAAGACGAAAAGGCGGGAAACAAGACGGTGGAGGAAGTAGAATGACACAGTACATAATCAGCCCAGACGCCTCAGATGAGGATTTTGAAGCGTATGAGCGAATTAAGAGCTTTGTAAAAGATGGCGGGTATGAGGAGTTTATCCTCGCCCGCACAAAAGGGGACAGGATCTACATGATGGGGTCTGCAAGAAAAGATACAGCGATGGAGATGATTGTCGAGCTGATCAACCTGTTCAGGCTTGATGCACCCACGATTGCGAGTCTTGGAGCGATAGCCCTGCTCAAAAGGCTTGAGGAAAAGGAGGAGGAGTAATGGGACGTATCACGATATCGCTTGCAGATGCCATGATTCTGGTGGATGAAGGCGGGTTCTCGAGTGGGCGTGGGATTTCGAGAGAGGAACAGAGGCGGATACTTGAGAAGTATGGGATTGAGCCTGATAAGCTTGAGTTGCTGAGGGAGATGATACCGAAAGGAAGGATTGTCGGGAGGAAGAAAGGAGATGTACGTGTACAAGGCATTCAGGATAGTTGAGCACGGGCAGAAGCCTGTGCTCGAATGCCGGCGATGTGGAAAGCGATATAGAGGCTGGACGGCTGCGAAGATGCACATCAGGGAGTGCTGGGGTATTCTGCTGAAGGAGGAGGAAAAGTGACCGGTATGGATCTGGTTCAAGTAGCAGATATGCTCAAGGTCACTCCCGATAAGATTTTTGAAATATACACAAAAGGACAATGTATCGGGGGGTTTGTTGGTATATTATTCGTTGAGCTGTGGGGCGCTGGTGCATTGCTCCTCGTGTGGAGGTTAGCAAGAATCTCGGAAAAAGATGAAGAATTTGAAGAGAAGATAGGGGTTTATGGTCTGACGGCGGCGTTAATTCTAATAGTGTGGACAATCTTTCTATGCTGTGCCTATCATTTTGCATTACAGCTTCTCTGTCCAGAGTATATGACAATTAGAGAGATTTTGAGGTGTTTGCCATGAAGGTGCTTGGAATTGATCCGGGCTACGCCAACACAGGCTGGGCGGTCATTGAAGGGGGTAAGCTGGTTGCGTCGGGTGTGATCACAACAGAAACAGGGATGAAGGAGATGCACAGGTACCGGGTGATCGGTGAGAGGCTATGGGAGGTTTTGGATGCTCATTCTCCTGAAGCTGTGGTGCTTGAGGTTTTACCGCCGGTCAGGGATCAGAACAGGATGATACAGGTAGCAGGGGCAAGAGGAGTTATTCTTGAGATTATTGCGCTCTATCAGTTCCTTCATGATGGCATTAAGACGGTATATGAGATTACTCCGGCAGAGATCAAGAAGCTGATTACAGGTAACGGGCGGGTGAGTAAGAGCAGGCTTGGCGAGTATGTGAAGCTTCTTCTCAATCTTGAAAAGCCTCTTAAACCCGATCACGTGAGCGATGCTGCTGCATGTGCCTTAGCTTATATGATCAAGGAGGAGGTGATTGAATGAAAATAGTAGATGATAATACAGTTGTATTCAAAAGTGAGCCATATTTCTATGAGCTTGAAGAGCGTGGGTTGAAGCCAAACACAGTCAGGTTGCTCGATGAGGAGGATGCGAGGCTTTTCGATGAGTGGATGATGGATGTGGATGAGATTCAGTATATTGAGATTCGGAACAAGCGATACAGTCAGGAATGGTTCAGGCGGAAGCTGACTGATGTTTCGATTATTGGGGAGATATGTGGAAAGTATCTGGTTGTATTCTCATGGAGGCATGAGGGTGAGGTGGAACTTCCGGAGATTTGAGGATGATATTGATCACGCGGCTGTGTCAGATGTGGAGTACAGACCACCGCTTTTTGGGAGCGATAGGGATGTGATTGAGGTATGGCTTGAGGGGCGACAGATGCCCGGGAGGCTGGAGCCGGTGAGCGGTGAGGTGAGCACATTTGTGCATACTACCGTGAGGAAGGACGGGAGGATGCATCATTATCTTGAGTGGAACGGGTACCGGTATGAGATCTTTGGCACGACGGTCAGGAAGGCTCTGGATGCGATTCTGGGGCTGAAGGGTGAGTTTTATGCTTTCAGCCTCAATGACAGCGGCTTGATGATCTATTCATGGGGTAAGAAGTGGTATCTGGTTGCTCCGCTGGTTGAGGAGGTGGTGGAATAATGCCACACATTACAACACTGCACCATATAATGATACGGGGAAGGCCATACAGCGAGATCACGGCCCTGATTGCACTCAAGCTTGAGCAGGACAACAACGGCGGGCTTTTCTCGATCAGGGACTTTGGAGGGATTGATCCGGTTGACTGGAGGCGTGTGATGAACAAGCTGAGAGCGGTGGGATATATAAAGCGGGTGAAGAAGTCAAACGAGAATGGAGACAAGGTCACGATATATCGGGATTGCGGCCTGCGTGAGGCTTTCAAACGGTGGAATGAGAGGCATGATTGGAGGGAGTATTTGTATTGAGGTGGTTGAATGAAAGAATACACCATCGAAAATATAGGTCGATTGGAGTTCAAGAAACCGCTCAGGGTTACAGTTGAGTTTGACAGAGAGAATCAAGAATGGATGGCTGGCTCTGAGGAGCTTGATATATGGGGATTTGGTGAAACAGAGGAAGAGGCACGTCATGAGTTTGTACGCGAACTCCTTCTTGAGGCAATAGATCAGTATAGAAAGAAAATTGATGAGTTGAGACAGTGGCTTGATGAGAGGATCAAAGAGGCAGATGAGAAATACAGAGGTGAGGTCACGGATTGGGATCACTGGCTCACGAGGAGAAAGGCGTTTGAGGAGATGAGGAGGTGGTTGAGTGATTGATGGCGATGCTTTCGATGGTGAATTCAGGAAATGTATGAAAAAGCCAATAGTAGTGAGGGCTGTTCAAATGCACGACGATTTCAAGGTTACGACGCTTGAGGGCGTGGTATGTGGAAAAGCTGGAGACTATTTGGTGATTGGAGTAGAAGGCGAGCGCTATCCAGTGAAAAAGGAGATATTCGAGAAAACTTATGAATGGATTGAGAATATCTCTGACATACACGAGGTTTAGGAGGCGTTTTGATGAGTGAAAAAGTCATCAAAGAAAAAGCAACGATAAAAGATCTCATCGAGACAATTGCAAAACTTAAGCGAGATCAAACGCTACAAATTGAATTGCGAAGGGTATACACGCTTAGCTACAAGGATAAAATAGCATTAGAAGTGCTTGGTTATATAGAGGGGGAGTACGGTGATGATTTAACGCTCGGTGATGTGTTTGATATTCTCGCTGATGCTATTGCTTGGTTGGTTATTTTATCCGGGATCCATCCAGACTACATTGACGATAAGGAGGGGGATGAATGGAATGGAGATACGAACGATGCGTAATCTGTCATAGAAGATACAAAGAGAAGAACGATATGTTGTTCACGGTCTGTCCCCGGTGTGCTGAAAAGCTCAGGGAATACCGGAAGTGGCAGAATACGAAGAAGAGGCTGTTTGGAGAATTCAGGAGGAATTTGAATGATATTCTGTAACAAGAAGACGTGTCCTGACAATGTCAACGGACAGAGGTGTGGGAAGATAAACATAGTTCTATTCGGTGGTATATACAGGGATGAGCGGGATAGGATGCTGCGCTGGCTTAACGCACAGATCAAAGAATGTGAATCAGCAATCAGGGATGACTCAGGCAATGCAGATTACTGGATTGTGCGGAAGAAGACGCTGGAGGAAGTTAGGGGGTGGCTTGAATGAAGTATAGGTACCGGATCGCAAACACAGGTGAATCAAGCAGGCGATATGGAAGCTGTGATGTGTGCGGGAAGCATGCGAGTGAGGTCTATATACAGATTGAGGAGCGAAAGTATACTGTTGAGTTTGCTTCAGGAAAGAAGCACACTGGATGGACTCAATATGGATGTAGAACGCTGTTTGGCCATAAGGATTGCTTGTTGAGTGCGAGGAGAAATGTGGAGGTGAATGAATGACTCTGTTCTGGGTTTACTGGAAATGTCACCGAATATTTGGAAATTCAGGCTTAGCCATAGCACACTCAAAAAGTACGGGACATGAAGTAGAATGTGTGAGGATTATACCCATCCATGATGAGAAAGAGGCAAATGAATGACTCTGCGATGCAAAAGATGCAGATGTGAAGAGATTAAAAAAATCGCAGTTACAGAGGATACAATCGGAGAGGTTGTAGGCCTCCGTTTCGTATGCTCACGATGCAGGAACGAGCATTTCTACAATATCAATAATGATGAAGAGGAAGAAGATAAGTGGTTGGATAGGGAGTTTGAGGTGATTGAATGAAAGACGATCAGAAAAGCTTGATTGCGATTATTCAGAACTGCATAGAGAATCTCGATATTTCAGAGGAACAGAAAAAAGTACTTCTGTCAGCACTGGATGTATTGTTCTGTGACTCTGAAATCGATCTTGAATCTATTGTTGATGAGATGCTGGGTGCCGGCTTGATTCCAGTTGCTCCGATACCGGAGCTGTCGAAGTTGTATGAGGACGAGGAGGTGATTGAATGAACGATTACAATTCAAAGCTAACAATATCACAAATAAGAAGACGACTGGGGGAAGATATTGTTAATAAGCTCTTATTCGTTCGCAGAGAGGTTATGAAAAGGGCACGACAATCTGAATTACAACCGGGCCAGTTTCCTGATCTGACTGGAAGCGATACGGATGCGATTCCAAGAATGTTGAAATGGATTGAGGAGTATGATGAATGCGAGGTGTTTGAATGACCCTGTTTCAGTGTAAAAAATTCACATCCCATTCTGGCCTGGAGCTTAACTTCAAAATAGACTGCGATTACCTGACTGACAGCGATATCGAGTGTATTGCGAAGCTCATAGCGAAGAGGACGAAATTTGGAGGTGTGTATGGGATTCCAAGAGGAGGAGGAAGGTTGGCGGATGCATTGGAACCATATAGCAATCGTCGCTCAAAAACACTGCTAATCGTGGATGATGTACTCACGACAGGGAGGAGTATGGAGGAGGCACGTGCATGGTTTGACAATGGCTACTGGGATATCAAAGGGTGGGTCATATTTGCGAGAAAGAGGCCACCAGAGTGGGTTAATGCAGTGTTTGTCTTGAGTGAGGTGATCGAATGAAATACCCCAAGTGCGGATCTGATGAGTATCATGAAGAGGGAGATGAATACAATCATGGAGGGAAATGCAGCGCCTGTGGATATGAATGGAGTGAGGTGATTGAATGAAACCGCTCATCGAAGAAATCGATTCGATCTTCAAAAGCTGTATTCAGATCCTCGAAGCGAAAAACAGCGACTATGCAGGGGATCGAAGCCCATTCTTCAACTTCGAGATGTGCGAGAAGCTCGGTGTTTGCAAAACTGAACAGGGTATTATCGTCAGGATGACAGACAAGCTTGCAAGGGTCATTAACCTGCTTGAGGGTGATAAGGAGGCAGTAGTCAGGGATGAGACAATTGAAGACACCCTCAAGGATCTGATCAACTATACAGCGATTCTGCTCGTGTATTTGAGGTGGATGAGGTGATTGGATGATCTTTTATTTGTCACTCGCTTCAGGCTCACAAGTTAAAACCGCACGTGAAAAGCAATACCCATATGTGTTGATTAATTATCAGACAAAAGTGGCGTCTTCTTTCAAGCGTTTGAGGTATCATAAGAGCATATTCGTGGATTGCGGCGGTTTCTCGTCTTCTTTGATAGCGGGTGGCTATAGAACAAGTGACGAGGAGTATCTGGGTTTTGTAGAAAAAGTTGAAGCAGACTTTTTTGCACTCAGAGATTATCCATGCGAGCCTGAAATTTTGAAAAAGTGGGGTAGATCGGTTAGGGAGCACATTGAGATGACAGTTGAGAATCATATCCGGCTCTTGGATATATGCAATGGGATAGAAGGGACAGCAGTGCCAGTGATTCAGGGTTGGACTGTTGAAGATTATCTGTATTGCATTGATCGATTCAAGGAACAAGGATTAATTAGAGATTACATGGCAATCGGTTCAATATGCAGACGTGGACCACAGAAGGAAATCAAGAGTGTCGTGTCAAAAATTAAAAAAGAATTGCCAGATGTAAAACTACACGGCTTTGGTATTTCCATAAGTGCCCTCAAGTATAAGGAAGTTTGGGATTCGTTGTATTCTGCTGATTCTGGGGCGTGGGATTACGCTGCAAGGTGGCGTGCTATAAGCGGGGATATAAGTAAACGAGAGGCAAGCGAGATAGAATATGAACGTTTCTTGATCAGATTAAAAAGATTGGAAGAAAAACATGAAAAACAAAGGTGTTTGGAGGTGATAGAATGAGTGAATTGTCGGTGTATATCGAGGTATGGTGTCCTGAGTGTGATGGCGATGATGTGGAGATACTCGATTACGATGATTTCGTGCTTTTGTGTCGCTGTCAGAGCTGTAAACTGGTGTTTGAAGAAAACAGGTGGTGAGTTAGATGACTGAATGGGATGAAGAGGTGGAATATCCGCCATTCTGCTTTGGTGATTATGCTTGTGGATGCGAGGTGTGCGAGTTCTGTGAATGGCAGGAGGAATGTATGGAGATGAGTTATCCACCGGGGACGTTTGAGGAGGAGGAGGTGGATGAGCGATGATAATACACCATAAACTTTCTGCGGCTGAATATGAAAGAAGAGTTGCTGAAAAGGTTGCAGAGGAAATGAACAGGTGGAAACCAAAGAAGTGGAGAAGTGCGAGTAAAAATGAGGAGGTAATTGGATGAACATCGAAGATCAGGTCGTTTCAGTTGAGGTTGCAAAGAAGCTGAAGGAGATTGGAGTTGAACAAGATAGCTTGTGGAAGTGGTGTATTCAAGAAGGGGTAGCGAGATGCTATACTTGGTTCGAGCGAAAGATACAAGCGTGGGGCAAAGTGGAAGAAGAATACTCAGCCTTCACGGTTGCAGAGCTGATGGAACAGCTACCGGCAGCAATTGAGACAAAAGCTGGAAGGTACAGATTGACGATCGAGAAATATGAGCATCTCTGGTGTGTTTCATACACAGGGACAGCCGGAGATGCTCTGGAGACTATACTGAACAGGAAGCTTGCCGATGCGCTTGCGGGGATGTTGTTGTGGGTTTATGAGGATCGTGAATTAAAGGTGAGGAGGTAATTGGATGGGTGAACCATATAAAGATGATACATGCACAGTATGCGGGAGCTACAATAATGACGCAGTGGTGTGTGTCGAATGCTTGTTTGAAATGCTTGAAGACGCAGAAGTCGAAGAAGAGAAAATAAGAAAGATTAAGAAAGAAGTATTTGGATGAGGGATGGAAATGGATCACAAATCATTCAGAGAAATGCTGCGGGAGACATACGTGGCTCACAGGAAGAGGGTATTTGTTTCAGATATTCTGTACACTCTCACGCATATGAGAAAGGTGATAGCGCTCGCAAAGGTCGGGTTCAAGGCGATGGTGGTGTATCAGCTTGGGGATTTGCTCAGGGATGAGGAGGAGGTGAAGGAGTGATAGACCAGCTGAAGCTTATAGACGACGAAATCAAAACCCACCGGAACGGCATCAATCCATATCGAACGATAGACAACCTCCCGCTTTCAGAGATGCAGAAGCGATGTGTCCTTGAGTGGTTTGCATGGAAAATCTGGGAGATGCTCATGGGGCTTGGAATTGAAGATGGGTATGGGAAACTATACGATCCCCTTGTGATGCATCACAGCTACAAGACACTTGCTGAGCTTGAGGAGAGACTGAAAAAGGAGATGATTGAAAGGATTAGGGAGGTGGAGGAATGACAATAAGTGAGCTTCCTGTGAATCAGATTATCCAAGGCGATACTCTTGAAGTTTTGAAACAGCTCCCGGATGAATGCGTGGACACAATCATTACATCACCGCCTTACTGGGGGCTCAGGGATTATGGAATCGAAGGGCAAATAGGTCTTGAGCCAACACTTGAGGAGTATTTAGAGAAACTCCTTGCCATTACGGCTGAGCTCAAGCGGATTTTGAAAAAGACGGGAGTTATGTTTTGGAATCATGGGGATAATTACTCGGGGGGACAGGGAATAGCTAATTGGGATCAAGGAAAAGCAGTTGGGAGAGGACAAAAACGATTACATGAAATGGCGAAGTCTCACAAAAAGCCTATGGGATATAAACATAATCTTCCCCAGAAATGTATGGTTCTTCAAAATTACCGCCTCATTATGCGTATGGTGGATGAACAGGGCTGGATTCTCCGAAACATCATAATTTGGCACAAAGTAAATGCCATGCCTTCGTCTGTCAGGGATCGGTTTTCTAACGCTTATGAGCCTGTTTTTATGCTCACAAAGAGTAGCAGATATTATTTCGATCTGGATGCGGTGAGGGTGCCACATAAAAGACCCGAATTAAATGGAAGGAAAGGACAAATCGGAAGAGTAGTCGGGGGCAATGAATTACAATCTGGATTCGCTAATAAAAAAGGAGGTTGGGCTGACTATTGGAAAGGGGTAAGAGAATATACCCCCCTCGGTAAAAATCCCGGCGATGTCTGGACTATCCCAACCCAACCTTTCCCGGAAGCTCATTTTGCAACCTTCAGTCCTAAGCTCATCGAGCCAATGATCAAGGCAGCTTGTCCTGAGGAGATTTGCAGGAAGTGTGGGGAGGCGAGGGTGAGGATTATAGAACCTACTCCAGAGTATGCCAAAGCGCTTGGCAAAAGTTGGCATTCTCACACAAATGATATGACATTGGGTCAGCACAAAGAGGGAGGACAAGAAGTGCGTTTAACGGCATCTTACATAACCATCGGATGGACAGACTGCGGTTGCAATGCTGGCTGGGAATCCGGCATCGTACTCGACCCATTCATGGGCTCAGGCACTACCGCCCTTGTCGCCCTGAAGCTTGGGAGGCGTTTTATCGGGATTGAACTTAATCCTGAGTATGTTGAGATGGCATACAAGCGGATTGAGACATATTTGAATCAGAGCAGACTTAATGAGTTTGTGGAGGTAGAGGCATGACCCGGATCACAGACTTCCTGACCTTATGCGAGATTTGGGGCTATGGATTCGGGGTTGGAATGGGGATCGTAGTGATGACAACATTCTTATGGGCGTATCAGACACCGGAGAAGATTGCAATGATAGCAATCAATGACTATGGTGAGGCAAATATTGAGCTTGTGGTGCTTGCGGTGGGGATGGTACTTGCGATGATCGGGTGGGTGAGGTATATGCAGAAGTTAGTGATGAGAGCCACAAAATGATGGGTATTTTGAGCGATAGGTAGGGTTGAAGTGGTAATGATGGTGGGGTGGTTGGGTGGTCAAAAATGGGGGTTTTTTGGGGTCATGTTTATGATTTTTTTATGAGTTTGCACATCTCCCCGCTTCCGCCATGCACAGTTCCCGGTAGCCGCCTGACTCGGTGTATATCAATGGTTGATTTCGGGTCTATGGTCAGAAGTGGTGAAAAATTTCGTTTGTCGTATTCTTTGCGTTCCTCCTCCGGATATTGCAACGCAAAATAATCTACTATCTCTCTTCTCTCCTGGGTTGATAGCTTTCTCAGCTTCTCTGTAAGCCGGAGATTGTTGCGATATCCATACGCAACCACATGATAGCCTTTTGAGCCCGAAAAAATAAGCTCAAGGTCATCGATACCAAAGCAATCCTGAAGATAATCATAAACAAACCTTGCCTCGGCATAGGCAAGCTTCAGGTTTTGTTTTGAATCGAAGTCAAAGAAGAGATCTGTGCCGTTCCAGAAGGATCTCTCTGATGGAGCAAGATGGGGGAACGTGTAGTATGCTGTACTGAAAAAGCAGTGGGTTGGGTTTTTCTTTTCTATGTAATCCCAAAGCTCTTCATTGGTTGTAAATGACTTTCTCCTTTCAATATAATAGATTGGCTCCGTCTTCTGCTTCTTTTCATTCCATTTCTCGCCTTTTTTGTAGAAAAAAGCAAACTCCCGCTGGGATATAGTTCTGACTTCGTACCTCAAGATGCCTCACCCCTGTTTATTACATCCAATGGCGCCGGTGCCGGCTCGCCGTTCGAATGCTCAAGGTAATCATATATCTCGATCAATACCGATTCGGGACGGGTGGTGCCCACGTAAAATTGTCTGAGTACGTCGTCAGCAACCTCTGTTTCGTTTATTCTTTCATAGCTCGGGAACGGGACAGCCATACCCAAAAACACGATTTCAGCCTGATCCCCTTTTGCTTTATGAATTGTACCATATCGCTTGTTTACTTTTGGTGAAACATACTCCGGAAACACATCCAGCGCCGCGGGAAATATATCAATGTCAGGTATCATAGAAACAAGCTGCTTCCCATTCCATCCATCAGCGAGAAAATCTTTTCTGAATGAGGTTTTATCATAGTAATCCAGATGCTCAAACCTGCCTTCACGAATCTTCTTTTTAATATTCTTAAAAACCCTTTTCTTCTTTACCTCTGTTCTTTCCACACCATCCAGCGAAACAATGGTTTTTTTCTCAAGTGTGCTTGTTGGAATGGGGTCACTCCCAGTAAACAGCCTTTTAATTCGCTCCCACTCGACCTCTTCACCGCGCTCCAGCGCGGCGATTACATTATATCTCTCAAAAACTTTATCGACCTTCCGGGGATCGCCAAGGTTCTGGAAATATACATCAGGGCATATTTCCTTTATTTCGGAAATTAATCTCTTTGCCCATTCGCTTGTAGCTGCTAAAACGAGGACACTTGTCTCATCGTTTTTAAAATCAACATAATCCAGCCATTCTTCACCATAACACCTTATTACCTTTCCCGGCTTATCAGCACATTCTACATTAATTGGCTCAAACTTTGAGAGTAGTTCAATGTATTTTTGAGCGTTTTCGTATATTACCTTCCCAAATCTGTAATTACGATCGAGCAGCACCTTTTCAGTGCAATAAGTTGAGAGCATGAACTCAGCAGAAGCCCCGGCGTATCTGTTTATCACTTGGCAATCGTCACCAGCAAGCCATATCTTCTTTATATCTCCATTATCTCTCCATAATTCATATATCCTGTACTGTAGCTCGCTGTAATCCTGGAACTCGTCAACGAAAAGGTATTTTACTGATGGTACCAGCGAATTGAAGTATGCCTCCTCAAGCATCCTTGTAAAATCGAAAATTTCGTTTCTTTCCATATACTCCCTCCAGTTCATTGAAAACTCTTTTACCTCCTCCGGGGAGAGGTATTCTGTTGATTCCTCCCACTGTATTCTGTATTTACCCATCTTTTCATCGAAATATGTTTTTTTAACCTGATACCTCGTGTACATCAGCGTTCTCCCGGTTTTCTTATAAAACAGATCGAAATCAAAATCGTAAATAAGGCAGTTTCTCAGGGTAGAATCTATATCTATCAGTGCTTTAATCCTTGAAGAGCCTTTTAGCCTTTCTTTATCCTCGTGGGTGAGGTAAAAGACGTCTGGGTCGTATTCCTCCACTTTTTCATACATATCTGGATAATACTCATCTATAAACCTGTTAATCACCTCACGATCGACGTGATTGTATTCTTTTAGGCCAATAAGCTGATAGCATAGCGAGTGTAAAGTTCTGAAGTAGGGGAAGTCTTTTTCTTTGTAATTACCCTGCTTTATGGCACGAGCTTTGAAAACGTCGACTGCAGCGTTAGTATGGGAGATCATTCCCACCTCTACAGGATGCACACCATTAGATAGCTGTTTTTCAAGCTGCTTTAAGAGATAGGTTGTCTTTCCTGTCCCTGCTCTTCCAAAAGTCTTAATAACTTCTGGTTTTATCATCGATCCACCTCCATTTTTCATGATTTTTAATGCGTTTTAGTCTATCATTGTCTATCATGGGTTTATAAAGGAATGAGATGGTAGACGTAGATGGTAGACGTGAAAAAAATCCCCTTATATTTATATAGAGATGAAATGGGGCATTTTGGCGGCTCCGATAAAAATAGACGTCTACCATGTCTACCATCTTTTCAAAATTTAATGTAGGTAATTCACTATATAATAAGATGGTAAACTCACTTTGTAGCGGATGGCTGAGAGGGCTTAATTTTTCGAAAGGAGCAAAAAAAGTAACGTCTACCATCGCGTCTACCTTCTCATTTCTAACCCCCCACATGGTAGACACGTTAGACGTCCACCACCAGGAACCCGGTGGCGGCGCCCCCGACCCAAAAGAACTACCCCCTTTATTACCACACAAATATTTAAATTTTTCCATCCTCATCACCTCCCTCATCCTTAAAAAACCAGACTGAAACACGTTTATTCTTTATTCTTATCTGGCATGAGCTTTTAGCTAAATATGGTCTGAGAATCTCTCTTATCTGTCTTAAGCTGACCCTGAGATCTTTTCTCCTGATTATATCAAGAATCGTGGATGATTTTACTATCTTACACCCATTTTCATGGAGGCAGCCGACCGGGTTCCTTAAAAAATCCTCCCGTGATTGAACCACAACGAGCTTTTCAACCTCCGACAAAACAATATTACCCAGAATCTCCTCCTCACTTTCCTCATCAACCCACGAAACCTCCCCCCGCTCAAGAAGATTCAAAAGAAACTCATCAAAGTATTTCCAGGAAGTTTCTTTCGTGTGGTTAATAACTATGTTTTTTTCAACCAGCTTTGAACGCCATTTGGACAATGAATTTATCTCAGCGCCCGTGAAAGGAATTTTTGAATCTCCAATATATATATAAAAAATAACTGGATCCCCATCTTTTTTCTCAACTTTTGTAATCAAATCACTCAATTCATCGAAGTTGTCTATCCCAACAGCGCATTTTTTCCCATTCTCCAGGGGATTATAGCTATCGGGACGTAGCTCTATAATACCCTTCTCAAGCATATCTATAATCCAATCCTCCTCCTCGCTCTCAAACCCCCCAATATTATCGAGGATCGGGGTTGGATTGTGTTTGTTCTTTTTAATCTCCTCATTAAAAGAATCAAAATCCCTGACAACATACCGCAGCACGTGGGTCGGGGTTGATATAATCCTTATAAGCCCGGCCTCCTCCAGAACAGAAAGCTTCTCTGAAAAATGCGGTGAAACCTCATAAATTTCAAACCCATCTTCTCTGATAACCTCATAACTCCCCTTCAAAAATGGAACAGAATCCGGGTCAAATGCGTCATTGGTGATTATAAACCTCAAGACATCACCCACTTTTCCCGCGGTAGTTAACTCCCCTGCTCTCTTTCTATCTCAAGCTCCAGATCCTTGATGATCAGCTCAAGCGATTTGATCACATTCCTTTTATCCTCGCTCGATGGGTATATCGCCAACGCTATCTGGTTCGGTGTCATTTCCACCTCATCACCGAATGCCTCAACCACCGGTTTCGGGATCCTGATGACCCCCGACCTCACGCTCTTTTTGTAACGAACCATGCTTAAAATGTAACACTACTGTTATATAAACTTAATCATCGGAGGTATTTTAACCCTCATTACTAAAATATATATACCCCCACCACATTAAAACTTAAACACGGGTAAACATATAGTTGTGAGTGAATGGGTTTATAAAAGGCTTGAGGAGATGAAGAGGGAAGCAGACCACGGCAGCTTTGACTCAGTGATCCGGTCACTCATTCTGGAACAGGATGTAAGAAAGGCTATGAAGGAGGGTGAATAATGGGTGTTGATATACACGGCTGGGTAGAGTTCAAACCAGAAGATGAATGGGTAGGGGCATTCCAGATCTCTCGTCTGGTTGAACGAGATTATGATGTATTTGGGCTTTTGTTTGATATTAGAAACGTCCTTGATGTCAAACCAGTAGCCCCCGGGCGTGGTATACCCACGGATGCGAGCTTTGCAACAGGCTGGGACTGGGATGATTGGAAAGGCACCGGGTATGGGGCAACGTGGATAACATATAAGGAAATAAAGGAGATTGACTGGGATGAGGAAGTAGTGGACAGTCGCATCCACGAATATACAGGCGATGGTAAGTATCTGGGGAAGTTCAGTTTTTCATCAGAGCTGACACCAGAGGATCTCGACAGCCTTCAGGAAGAAAAGGAGATAAGAAAAGGTGATAGGATATACAGGATTGAAAAGGTAAAGCTCAGGAATATATTACCAGAGGGATGGCAACTTCTCTTTGAGATCATGGAGGTTTTTGCAAAGCGCTATGGAGATGAAAATGTCAGGCTGGTTGTCTGGTTCTGGTGTTAGGGTTTCTTATACACAAAAATGTATAAGAGTTTAAAAACTTTTATACACAAAAATGTATAACCACACACCCCGCCCCTTTCCCTACCCTCAAGCAATTATACCCCAATGGTGATACATTAATGGAGGCACTGTGATGAAGGTAAAAAGGACTGAACAGATTTGGTTACCACCGGATGAAAACCTGAGCAGGTTATGCCATATTGCAAAAAACCTCTGGAATGAGGCTAATTATTACATCAAGCAGCGGTTGGAAGAAGAAGGTAAGTGGCCACGATGGAACAATGAGCTATATCATGCGATGAAAGATTCACCCAACTTCAAGGTGCTTTCAGCAGATCCACCGAGACAGATTCTCAGATTGATAGACCGGGCGTGGAAGGCGTTTTTCAATTCACTTAAAGAGTGGAAGAAGCATCCAGAGAAGTTCAAGAAAAAGCCAAACCCACCCAAATATAAGAAAAAGAATGGAGAAGCCCCGCTTATTTTTACATATCTTGGTTGCAGGATCAGAAATGGTTATCTTCACTTCCCGAAGAAGCTTGGTATAGAACCGATCAAAACAAGACTCTCGGATGATATAGATCTCCGTGAGGTCAGAATCATCCCGAGAGGGGTGGGATATGTTTGTGAAATTGTTTACGAAAAGGAGGTGACCCCAGAAGAAGATTTGGAACCAGAGAGAATAGCCGGGATCGATCTTGGTGTTAGAAACATCGTCACCATGGTGAATAACATCGGTAAGAAGCCGATTGTTATTCGGGACGATGGAAGAGGCATCAAGTCGATAAACCAGTTCTACAACAAGGAGAAGGCACAGATCCAATCTGTGTATGATAAGATGGGGATTAAGGACGGTGACAAGCTGAGGAAGCTGAGAGCGAAGCGGGAGAGAAAGGTCAAAGACTACATACACAAGCTGAGCCGGTTTGTGGTAGAGTGGTGCGTCAGGAACAGGATTGGCAGGTTGGTAATAGGCTATAATCCAAACTGGAAGCAGGAAGTAGAGCTTGGTAGGCGTAACAACCAGAGCTTTGTCCAGATACCATTCTGGAGCATAATTGAGAAGATCAGGTACAAGGCTGAGGAGAAGGGGATTGAGGTAATACTTCAGGAGGAATCACACACAAGCAAGTGCAGCTTCCTCGATGGCGAGCCGATCGAGCATCATGAACAGTATGTGGGAAGAAGGAAGACAAGAAGCCTCTTCAGAAGCAGAAGTGGGCGTATAATTCACGCCGATCTTAACGGTGCTTACAATATCATCAAGAAAGCGATTCCAGGAGCGTTCTCTTCGGAGGTACGCGAATGGATAGGAGGGTGCGGGTCACACCCATTGAGGATAAGGGTTGATGAGTTTTTAAACTCATACAGCCAAACTCCTCATAAAGTCCTTCCTGAAAAAAGCATGGCAGAGAACGGTGTTTCGGTGAATTCAAGGAATTTTTGGCAGGGTTGCAGAGGGTGTTACAGTGCAGGATGGATATGACCCAGTGGGTGTTCCGGTGCAGGAAGGGTATGACCTGCAATAAAGGACAAAACCCATATCGTTCCGTTAGCTCAACCAAATAAAACAAATAATTACGGTTATCTATATGATAGATAGGAAGGTTTATATACTGGTATAATCCATGTATGTTCAGATGAAAAAAGTCGGGCTATACCTTCGCGTGAGTACCGATGAACAGGCACGCGAGGGAATCAGCCTCAGCAGTCAGGAGCAAAAGCTAAGAGCTTACTGTGAATCCAATGGTTGGGAAATTTATGATATTTATATCGATGAAGGAAAGAGCGGTGCGATAATGGATCGCCCAGAGTTACAGAGGCTGCTGAATGATTGCAGGGAAGGAAAAGTAGACGCCATCCTTGTTTACAGGCTTGACCGATTCAGCCGGTCCCTGAGAAACCTCATCTTCATGGTGGAGGAGCTGAAAAATTATAATGTTGATTTTGTGAGCCTCACCGAACAGTTGGACACGACAACGCCCACAGGCAAGCTAATGTTCCACATTGTGGGTGCATTCGCAGAGTTTGAGAGGGACATAATCAGAGAAAGGATTAAAACCTGTATGGCAACAAAGGCTAAAAACGGATACGCCCAGTATAAGCCTCCTTTTGGTTATAGATTCATTAATAAAAAGCTTGTGGTAAATGAAGATGAAGCTGAAATCGTAAGGGATGTTTTTTCTGCCTACCTCAAAGGATTCTCAACGGCAGCAATCTCACGTCAGTTCAATATTCCCAGATCTCTTGTCTACCGTATTTTAACAAACGAAACCTACCTTGGTCGGATAAAATGGAATAATGAGATATATAACGGTATTCATGAACCCATCATCGATGAAAAAACCTTCAAAAAAGTTTCCATTTTGCTAAAAGAAAGAAGAAAAGGGAGGAAGAAGGATGGTGAAGGTGCAATATAATGAAACAAACAGGCAGTTCACAGTAACAATCCCCCAGGCCATTGCAAGAGCCATGAAGCTCAGGAAGGGGGATGAAGTAGACTGGGTATGGAGCGATTATGAGAGATCATGGATGCTTGTGAAAAGGAGGTGATATAAATCCCACTCATTACCAACGTAATCCCACTCAGCTTAAGCTTACCGCTGATAATCATACCTCTTGTGATTGCAGGAGGTATAATCATCGCCCAGAAGCTGTGGCGGTGGCTGAAGGGCAGAAAAAGAAAAAAGGAGGTGATATAAATGGATGAACGCACTGAGAGGTTATACAAGTTTTCCATACTAATCTGGTATTTCGTTGGCCTGCTGCTCATCGCGCTCGCCTTTGTGTTTGCATACCAGATGCCATCGTTCGATGCAGACCCAGCACTGCATAATCTCATGTACACCAACATGGTTGCAGCGCTTCTCATTGGCTGGTTAACCATGCTTACCGGCGACTTTTTGATCATCCGGAGAGAGATAAGGAGGATGAAGATATGAGTCTTAGGGAACGAGATTATATGAGAGAGGATTATGACAGCAGTTCTATGCCATGGTTTCTTGAGAAGTATTATAAAGATACCTCCGATGAACCAATGAAATCACGTTATACCAAGAGAGCTAACGTGATAAAGAAAGAGCTAACGAAAGAACAATTGCGTAGATGGCTTCCGTTTTTGCTTGGGTTATTTGCATGCACGTATTATATAAGCACAGTATTTGAGTGGTGGATCACTGATTTCATACTATTTGGCAAAATCTTCATCACTCAAAAAGAAATCGCCATGCTCACGCAATCAATAGCTCTCATAATCCTGTTTTGGGATTTTTATATGAGGAGATGATACCATGAAAAAAAAGAGGAAGAGCCGGATGAGAATGTGTGGAATGTGAAGGTGAGGTAACATGACCCAAACAACTACACTCATACTAATGATCGTGGCTTTCGGGTTTTGCCTATTCCACGTATGGCTTTACATCAAGTTTAGTTACATCTTCTGTGGCAGAAAGAAGATCATTGCAGAGGTAGATGCGGATGATTGTTCCCCCTGATAATTATTGTCATCGTCCAATAACATGGTTAGAGGCGATAGTAGGGTTAATCTTCTTTTTAGCTCTTGTTCTGTTCATGCCAGTGTTATATCACAGACCGGATATAATGGATATAATCCCTGAAGTTACGATGCCTGTTGGAAGAGTTTTCAACCTCGTACTGCTTCTGTCTGCAGTGTTTTTATCATCTTATTTTCTCACTCGGATAGTATATGGGGTGTGATTCCATGAGAAAAGATGGTTATAAACTGAAAGATAAATACTTCCAATCATTTCTTATCTCATGGTTCATAGTATCTATAATCATCTTTTCAATCTTTTTATTCCAATCTCACCTCTATGGTTACACAGATGAGCAAACAGAGCTCTACTACCTAAACAAGCAGTATATAGGCAACATTACAGGTCGAGCCGGTGTGGGTGTGAACTGCCTTATCTTCGATGTGACCCCGCTCAACTACACCCAATGTACAAATCTGACCTTCTACTTTGCTGGTGAACACTCACTAAGAGAGGATTTACATGAAGGGTGTATCATCAAGGTGAGATGGGTTAAAACACGACATGGTTGGTTTATTAGAGGTGTCGAGGAGGTTAGAAAATGAAAAGAAGAGAGGTCTTGACCCCATGCTGTGGTGGAGGATGTTGCGTTATGGTCATGGCATTTCCTCCATTTGTTTCAAATACCTCCAAACGATGCTATCAAACATCGTTCAGGCGGTGACCAGCCGCCACTACTCCCTATCCTTATGGATTCGGGAGCTACTTTTCTTATGATGTTGATTGCCCCATTAACATCTGCATTCAGAACGCTGCCGCATTCATTACAGACATACAATCCTCTGTGCTTCCTGTTGCTCTCTTTTTTCACTCCGCAGACTGAGCACGTCTTTGATGTGTCTCTTTCATCCACTTCATGAATCTCAATCCCGTATCTCTCTGCCTTACCTCTCAACTTCCTCTTGAAAATCCCGAATGGGATGTATGAGAAGTTCTGGTTGTTTCTCCGCCCGAGATTGATATTCTGCTTTATCTCTTTCAGCTCTCCTATCACGATATTACCTATCTTGTTGTCGATGCAGTGCCTTATGATGTGTGCCACTGCCTGGTTCATGTAGTTGTTCATGACGTTCTTCCGCTTCCACAGCAGCCATGCCATTTTCTTCCCTGTTTTAATTCCCTGCCTATCATACTGGCTCTGTAACTTTGCCTTTTGCTTGTTCCACCAACGGTTGTAAGATTTTAATCCCCTTCCTTCAATGATGAAGGAAGTCCCGCTGGTATCAACACAGGCGGCAAAGTTGTTCAATCCCAGATCGATGCCGAGATATTGATCATAGTCCAGCTCCAGCTCATCGCCTTCCTGATTATCTTCGTAAATATAGTGAACCTCAAAATAGGTTGCATTATATTTTGGAACAAGTCTGATCTCTTTTATTTCTTTATCTGCTATCCTCTCGGGTAGAGGAAGCCAGAGATACATTTCCCCATACTTTTCTTGAAATCTCCTTCCCAGAGTGCATCTTATTTTATCCCCTTTCTTCCGCAGCATCTCCTTTGGCATCACGCAGACCATATATCCATCCTTTGGTAAATACTGTGGTAATCTAACAGGTCTGTTGTAATTTCCCTTCTTCCTTTCTCCTAATATCCTCAGAAAGCTCTTTATCGCCTTTTCTGCCATCCTTGTTGTTGCTCGTGCCGATTGTGGAGGAAGCAATCTGAAGTTTTCATTGGTTTTCACCTCATGGTACATCCTTTTAAATGGAAGATAACCATGATTGAGGAAGAAGAACTGCCTTTCTATGTATAAAGCAAAGTTATAGAGGTTTTTTGACAGTTTGGTCAGTCGCTTTACTATTTCATACTCCTTTTTTGTTCCTCTGAAGTGCGCGGCATGTGTGAGATACATGGTTATATATATTACATTCTTCTTTATAAAGCTTTTGATTGGAGGGGTGATGACATCATTTGAAAGCATTTGGTGTTTTTGAGTCAGGATTTTTGATCTCACCATAACGCTTTTACTCCTCATATCGCTCGCGGCTCATTTTAATCCCGACGCCCTGCTTCAACCGATCGAGGTACCGGCATACACTCTTTTACTGTTGCTTTTAATAATTTTTGGAACAAACTCATTTTTTGTGAATATTCTACAAAAAATTAAAAATTTTGGAGTAATCAAAGCAAAACCCACGCCTGAACCGGAAAGCGAAGAGGTGAACAACCAAAACATTTAAATACTACAACTACATACATACAACTATGGTAAAGCTAAAGTGTCAGCGATGTAAGTATGTCTGGGACTACAAGGGCAAGTCCCAATGGTACACGAGCTGTCCACGTTGTAGAACAAGTGTGAGCGTTAAGAAAAGGAGGGTAAAGAAGTAAGTAGGTGAGATAAATGAAAAGAACAAGGGTATTTGGTGGTAAGAGGTACATGCTGTATCATGTGGAGCACTATAAAGAGCATGCGCAATCAGAGGCGAAATTACTCAGGAAAAGGGGGTATAATGCAAGAATTGCGAAAACTGAAAAGGGATGGGGTATTTACGTGCGAAAGAAGAATAATAGGAGGAGGTAACCTATGGCAATACACACAAAACGAAAACCGGGTGAGAAAAAGCTTCCAAGCGTCAGACAGGTCGGGCACGGTAAGCTTCATGCAAGGAAACTTACTCCAACTCAGCGCGAGAAGCTCAGGCGTGATGGTGTGATATATATCACCATCAGGGGTCAGCGCAAGCGTGTGACGCCTGCGAACGTGCGCAATGGTCACATATTCTGGTACTACCGCTCAGACTCCGGGAGAAGGAAGAAGATATGCTTGAGGAACTTCGAAAGGGATTATGCCTACCCGGCACGGCATCGTGCTGTGAAAGGCAAGCCATTTACGGGGGATTGAATGAAAGCCATAATCCAGACCACGGATGATAAGCCTGTTGACAGGGATCTGCTTCACGCAGTCTTGGAGGCAGGAGATTTGCTTGCATCTCAACCACAGGACTTCGAGCGTGTGATTATAGAGAATGAAAGGAGGTGAGATGTGATGGGAAATAAAAGATCAAAGAGTGAAAGAAGTAGGAGAAATAGGAGAAGAATAAAGGTAAAGACACCAGTTTTTGAGACGCGGAGGCAAGAGGCAATCAGTCTCAGAAAAGCGGGGTTTTCATACTCCCAGATTGCGAAATGGATGGATATCTCTACAAAGGCAGTGTGGATGCACTTGAATAGTTATTACAGACCTAAGGCAAAAGCCAAAACACTCACTCCAGCAGAGAAGAGAGCAGTAATCAAGAAAGTTGGAAATCCAAGAGGTAGATAATCATGTGTCATTTACAGGTGATTGAGATAATGAGCCTGTTACAGCTTGGTAAGGATGCAGGAAAACTGATTGAGAGGGAGATAAGATTGAGGAGTGAGGAAAGAAGCACAGGAAAAAGGAGAAAGTACTGGATCCAGCGCGCAGTCAAGCGCAAAGGCGCATTATCGCGCCAGCTTGGTATTCCTGAGGAAGAGAACATACCCATCACGCTCCTTGAGAAGATCAGGAAGGCAGAGATTGGCACCACAATCAAAAACCCCACCAAGACAGGCAAGCGTACCATCAAGGTCACGCGCAAGCTCAAGCGCAGGGCTGTGCTTGCATTGACTTTGAAGAGGTTGAGGAGGAAGTAGAATGCCATCCGATACAACATTTAATACAGCTTATAACATTTATGATCTATTAAAGAGGGTTGGTTTCAATCCAAAGCTCAAAAGAGTTAAAAACCAAACCCAATACTATGTAGAAGTTGTAGCCATCGACAAGAAGGAAGTGGAGGGTATTAAGAGGTTTTGGGGTAATATGGTTTCGGTTTCCTCGGAAAGAAAGCGAACAGCGGTTGGCGACACTTTTTATCTTGTGAGAATCAAGCCTAAAACTAAAAAATCTTCATCAAAGAAAAATGTTAAGAGAACATCAAGGTCCAAAACCAGATCAAGATCGAGGACAAAGAAGTCCACGAGATCAAGATCACAGAGAAGAAGGTCGAGAAGGAGGTGAAAGGATGAAGAGTAAAGGAAAGAGTATGCTGAAAGATACAGCCGCTCAACTTGGCACGTCCGGCATTCTCGGTATGCTTGTACCAATAGCAATTATTTTGCTCATTCTTGCAGTGATATTCTCGATTGCCCCAATGATTGGAAGTGAAGTAGAACAAACAGCGACTATCCCAGGCAAAACCTACGCAACAGCAACACTCACCTTCACCGATGTTGTACAGGATGGGGAGCTTGTAAACATAAGCGATGAGGTATATGAGTTTGATACAAACCTCACAACATCAGAGATCACATCAGGACATATTGAGGTTGATATAGCTGATACATCTATTGCTACTGCTGTTGTAAATCTAACAAGTGTGATCAACACAAACAGTGCTTATGTGGCTGCATCGAACACGAGTGATGCAGTGACAGTGCAGGCAAAGACTGCTGGATCGGCAGGCAACTCAATTACCGTATCAGACACGGTAGCTAACGCATCATGGGACGCATCAACCCTGCATGGTGGCTCTGATGGGAGTAAGTGGAATTCATCGGTCAATACAGCCATCCCAACAGGCACTGACATCTGGGAGAAGACAGGGATGTTTACGGTTGTGGTTGTTGTGGTGGTACTTGCTCTTGTCATCGCTGTGCTTGTGGGAATTGGACCGCGAAGGCTGTGAAGTAATCATCAGACAGCACCTGACCATGAGCCAGTTAAGCATATAAGGAGGGATTGTCATACAGAGTTAAAAAGGCGTGGGAGTGGAGTGAGGTAATGAAAATACAAAGACATCGTTCTAAGGTTAAAATTTTGATTTTAACTTTACTTGTGAGTGTTTTTATGACTTCTCCATGCTTAGCAACCAACGTCACTTGGTACTCATCATCTTATACCCAAAAAATACCCATAACAATCACATATTCTGGGACAGATGACATATCTGATTACTATCAAGTTAACTTTACTCTGGATGGTGTTAATTACACCTTAACTGGTTTGAGAATTGTAGATTCAGATAATCAAACATTAGTTCCGTTTTGGAACGAAACTGATTTGGACACAAACGCTAAAATATGGGCAAACGTCACCGGAATAACAAATACAACACAAAAGACGATTTGGGCTTATGTGAATGGTAGTGGGAATTGGAAAAATCCTTATAAAGTGTTTAATTCATTTTTCAACTATTCTGAAAACAACCAGTCAGTTTGGGATGTGTATTCTCCAAACTTAGTAGCAAATGGGTATAAGTGGGGTTCTGTTGTCAAATTTAACTCTACATCATATTATATGTTTTTATCTGGTAGTGACGATATCTATAGATTTACTTCAAGTGATGGTAAGAATTGGTCATTAGATCCGTCAACAGCTGTATTGACTAGAACTTCGGGTTCATGGGACTCACGTCAAGTTTGGTGTCCAATGGTTTGGATTGAAAACGAAACGTGGTATATGCTCTATTCTGGTGAGAATTCAACAACAGGCCAAATTTCTGTTGGACTAGCCACATCGACAGATGGTTTAAGTTGGACTAAGTATAGTGGAAATCCAGTTTGGCATGATGCAGCTGCGTGGACTGGTAATGAAACTGAAGGTTATGGGATAATTAAGTATGAAGGAATATATTATTTGTGGTATGGAAGAGTAACGACGGAGAGAAAATATGGTGTTGCAACTTCAACAGATCTAAAGAATTGGACTGCCGACCCCGAAAACCCAATTTTTATTGGGGATCGTTTCTGTCCCGATGTCTTTTACTTTAATAACACGTTTTATATTATTATTCCGCATTACTCTAGTGGATCAGATTACGTACGGTTCGAGCTCTATTCTAGCCCGACTCCAACTTTCCATAGAAGTGAGAGAGAATTTGTAAAAGTCGTAAAATATGTCAGAACTAATTATTTCGATGACTTGGATGAAGACACCCCTTGGGTTCTTACAAATGATATTTCGAGAACTTTAAATCAAACAGATGAGTTATGGGTTTACTATGCAACTTATAACTCAAGTCTTAGCTCTTGGAATACCGGTTTAATGATTGAAAAAAATATTACTTTAGCTTTATCTGATAATCTAGAAATAGTAAAAAATGCTGGAGCAGGTAATGAAACAATAAATAATAGTTGGCTTGATGTTTTATGGTATGGTAGAGGTGATAATTGGCATGGAGTTGAAGATGAACATATCTTTGATCCTATAAATAATTACAGAGTTGAGGTTGAAGTGAGATTTAGTCAGGATGCAGGCTATGGGAGAATAATTCTGTTTCTGCGTAATAACTCATCAATACAGCAAGCTTTTTATATAGGTGACTATAAAGACACTTCAGATTCTGGAAGAGTAGAATTATTAGAGGGGGGAAATCTAGATTTCGAGGAAAATCCTCCTAGTGGAAGTTCCTCTCTTTATGCATCCGGTGATCTATCTAAATACTATGATTATAATGGTATATTTAGCCTATGTAGGTACGGTAATAATTTGAAATTCACTGATAACGATGGCATCCTTTACGATGGAACGACGACTCTCCCTACAGAAGTAAACAGAATAAGAGTAGGAATACAAAGTTTCTCTTCTTATTCTAGTATCACTACAGCAGAAGTCAATTATTTCTTCATTAGTCGCTATGTTGAGCCAGAACCCTCTATTTCAATTGGTTCAACTCACTATGGCGGAGATACCAGACCAGCCTTAAACCAGCTTACTTTGATCGGAACGAATAGTTTATGCGATTACGGGACGGTAAACCCAGCAACGAAGGTAAATATGACTGTAACACCAACTACAGATATCGTTGAAGTGAATGTTACTGAGTTCAATTCAACACTCGTGAATTTCACAGCAAACTCAACAACTGGTAATAACGTAACCTTCACGATAGGGAACCTAACCCCATCAACAGGATATACAATTCAAAGAAATGAAGACAGCTACTACTTCAACGGCACCGGTTGGCAAGTTGCAGAGACAACTGTACAGACAAATTCAACTGGGTATCTCACGTTCTGGAATGATCAATGGTCAACAGTAACTTTCGTGATCACCGAGAGTGGCGTTGCACCTCCGCAAGTCGTCTCGTCTTCTCCATCTTCTCCAGTTTACAACACAGTAGGTGATACAAGAACATTCAGTGCCTCATTTGATCAAGTTGTCAACGTCACTTGGCAAATCAACGGTACGACCGTGCAGACAAACAACTCAGTAACTTCAGCCTCATACACCAACACGTCTGCTGAGCTTGGTACTTGGAACGTCTCAGCAATCGCTTCAAACCCCAACGGGACTGTGATGGTCACTTGGGACTGGTATGTTGGTACAACCCCGGCAATCACCACGAAGTGGAACAACATCACGAATGATGACAGCAACGAGATCTATGTAAATGCTTCTCTTCTCAATAAGACAGTTGAATTCAGTGCTACCGCCAATCAGGTATGCAACTGGAGTTGGACGGGCATCGATTCATTCACAGGCAACGGTACAACCCAATCCAACGCAACCAAGGAGTATACAGCCGTCGGGAACTATACCATATCGGTCTATGGTAAGAACGTCAACGGTACCACTCCCGTCGTGACCTGGGATGTGTATGTGCATTACATGGGAGATTTGATTGCAAACAACACTACAAATGTAGTACTCACGAACGGTAAGGTAAGCTACGGTCTTACACAACCCACCGAGTTCGTGAACATGTCTGTACTCCCGGCGTCTGTCAAGGTCAACGTCACGGTCGTAACCTTCACAATTGGAAATAACAGCACTCTGATTGAATTCAGAGCCGACAC
>Ga0190338_1000019_pt1 | contig 43822 bp, 40 predicted proteins | sample 4872041112_MG_FD_163434 | JGI IMG/M metagenome (GOLD analysis project Ga0190338, IMG submission 163434) | Hydrothermal vent sediment bacterial communities from Southern Trench, Guaymas Basin, Mexico - 4872-04-11-12_MG | ecosystem: Environmental > Aquatic > Marine > Hydrothermal vents > Sediment ... | reverse complement strand
AGAATGACGAACCCTCTCTCGGCAAGGAGGAGGTGAAAGAGATTGGTGGAGCTGAAGGCGTTTTTGACCGCTTGGGAGTACCCCCCGCCATGAACCCGGATTATAGCGGGGTATTTCTTCCCCTTCTTTATCCTTTCTGGCCTAAAGAGCATAGCGGGAACCAGCGCTCCATCCAATCGGCTCCTATAATGAATGAACTCTGGTGCTCTTATCCGGTAGTCCTTGAAATCAGGAGCTGGGGAGTAGGTAATTCTCCTAACGAGCCTTTTACTGCCGAGGGGAGCGAGGTAGAGCTCCGTTGGGGTTGTGATATCGCTGAATAGATCGGCGATCTTAGTAGCATCAGGGGAGATGACAGCGGTATGCCAGCCCGATTTGAAGGTAAGCCTCTCCATCTTCCCCCCTTTTACCGGGATGCGAAAGAGATGCCGTTCCGCCGGGCTAACCTCGGTGGAGGTGAAATAGATGTAGCTATCATCTATCCTCGTAATCCCCGTCACCTCCCAATTGCCCGAGGTAAGCTCCTTAAGGCTTCCCCTCCCTATATCAAGGGCATAGAGGTGATTATAACCGCTCCGTTCCGAGGTAAGAAGAATCTCCCGGTCTGAGAGCCAATGGATATACTGGTTCTGGATGTTAACCCAGCAGGGATCCTTATCCTGATATATCTTCTTAATCTCCCCTTTTTCAGGAAAGAAAAGGATAAGGTCGAGGCTTTTGAGGTCTCTCGGCTCCTTGGTGAAGGCGAGGCATCTTCCATCAGGGGACCAAGCAAGCTTTACAATATAGTAATCGGTATCACTGCCGAGATCAGCCCAAACCGTCCTTCCAGAATCGAGCCAGATCACCCCTACCCGCTCTATAGCGTTTGGGCTCCCTGCTTTAGGTCTTCTTTGGTGGATAACGGTTACATCGGGCGTCAGGTAATTGGGGATAAGGAGAACCGGCACCGGAGAGATATCGGCGGATACATAGGCTATCTTCTTGCTATCCGGAGACCAAAAATAGCTCGAGTAACGACCGAGCTCCTCCAGGGCAATGAAATCACCAATACCGTTCAGGATGGTATCGCTTCCCGTGGTGGTTAGCTGGATTTCCTTACCTGTTCTAAGATCTATCGCCCAGATATCGTTATTACGGATGAAGGATACATACCTCCCGTCCGGAGAGAATTTGGGGTTGACCTCCCAGGCTTTGGTCTGAAAGAGCCTTTTGAGCTTCCTATTTTCTATCTCAAAAAGGTAGACATCACCTTGATAGGGGATGAGAATGAGTCTCCCATCCGGTGAAAGGGAGAAAGAGGTGATACCGAAACCAGTAAGTCTCATCCGCTCTCTTAGTTCCGCTTCCACAGGAGCATATTTTCTTCTGGGGCAGGATATATCCATAGCGGATAGGAGCCGTTCTTTTTGCCCTGAAGCGATGTCATAATACCAGAGATCGTACTCCCTTATCCCTTTGTCGTTCCAGAGAAAGTACACCTTCTTCCCATCAGGGGAGAAGACCACATTCCTCGGTGAGGCTCCAGGCAGTCTCGGATCGGAATAAAGCCTTTCCACGGTAAGCCTTCTTACCGTCTTCTTAGGAGAAGAGACAGCCATCAAAGAGGAGAAAAGCAGGGAGAGGAAGATGAACATCAAAACTGGCTTAAACCTTATTCTACTTAACATCCACAACCTCCCATTATCATTGATTTTTATTAAAATAAACCAAAATTTTATCTCCTCGGCGAACAGAGAGGAGCTCATCTGCTCTCCTCTGATAGACGCTCAGTTCCAGGTAATCACTGCTCCCGAAGATAGCAAAGGGACCTCCTTCCTTCCCTTCCTCGTAGCTCTTTTTGATTTCGGTAATTTTCCTTTTATTAACTTCAATTGCGATAAATTTCTTTACATATCGCTTGAAGAAAGAAAAGTCGATATTGGTAACAACATTGCCGAAGCGATCTATGTGGATCACCTCCCCGATCAAAACATCACCCATTACTTCAACTTTGGGCAGGGAAAACTCGACAAAATCAGAGATTTTTGGACCGAAAAGACGAGGGGAAACACCCGAAGCAAGATGAGCTGCTGCCGGGGCAAAGACATCCCTTCCCTGAAAAGTCGCCCCCCGCGGAGTAATAAGATATTTCTCCTTTCTTATCTCAAAGGCTCGAACCTTCTCTCTCGCCGAGATGAAGGATAAAAGTCCATTGTCCGGAAGTACGAAATAATAGCTCCCGGTTACCGCAATGATGGGCTTTCGCTTCCCCCCTACCCCCGGATCAACCACCACCAAATGAACCGTGCCCGGTGGAAAATACCGATAATAACAGGAGAGAAGGTAGGAAGCCTGATATATATCATGTGGGGGTATGTTATGGGTGATATCCACCAATCTGAGCGAGGGGTTGATCCCGAGGATTACCCCTTTCATCGTACCTACATAATGATCCTCCTCACCAAAATCAGTAAGAAGGGAGATGATACCGGAAACCTTATTCACTCGCTCCTCCTTAATACTTGATAAGATGATAAAAAACTCCCTCCCCACCTGTCAACGGCGATTGACTTGACCGCTCGGCTATGCTAAGTTCTTCCTGAAAATCAAAGGGGAATAAAGGGATGATGTTAGCGAAAAAAGCGGTTGCTCTTCTTTCAGGAGGGCTTGATTCTGCCCTTTCGGCGAAGCTTATCCTCGACCAGGGGATAGAGGTGATCGGTCTTTATTTCAAAAACCCCTTCAACACCCCTCTCCCCCCCATTCCTGACGAAAACCTTCCCGCTTCCAGAATAGCAAAGGAACTGGGGATCAAATTGACCATCGTGCCCCTCAAGGAGAAATTCCTCAGAATGGTGGAAGCACCTACCTACGGCTACGGGAAGAATATGAACCCCTGCATCGACTGCCGTATCCTCCAGCTAACCATCGCCAAGGATTATATGGAGAAAGTAGGGGCTTCGTTCATCATAACCGGCGAAGTCTTAGGACAGCGTCCGATGTCCCAACGCCGGGATACCCTGAACCTGGTCGCCAAAAAGAGCGAAACCAAGGATATCCTCTTAAGACCCCTTTCGGCGAAGCTCCTCCCACCTACCCTCCCGGAACAGGAAGGGATCGTGGATCGAGAAAAGCTACTCGATATCCAGGGAAGATCGAGGAAAAGGCAACTCGAGCTCGCCAAAGAATATGGTATAACAGGGTTTTCCTCACCAGCTGGAGGATGCCTCCTCACCGATCCCAAGTTCTCAGCGAGATTGAGGGATCTCCTTCGCTATCAGGATAGACTTACCTTAAATGATGTCGAGCTCCTCAAGGTGGGACGGCATTTCCGCTTAAGCCCCGATCTCAAGGTGATAATAGGAAGAAAACATCAGGAGAACCTTATCATAAGCAACCTGGCGCGGGAAGGGGATATCATCTACCGTCCACCAAAAGGGGTAAGTGGACCTACTGCACTTTCCCGGGGGAAAGAAGAAGAGAAGGATCGAGCGATAATCGCCGCTCTCATCGTCCGCTATACCAATCCCGATAAGCCCATCACTGCGGTCCGTCGCTTTCCCTATGGGAAGGAGATATTCACCCCAGTCTCCCCCACCCCTCTGTCCGAAGATGATATCGAGAGGATGAAAATCCAGTAATGAAGAGAAAGATAGCCTCAGCTATGAGCGGTGGTGTCGATAGCTCGGTTGCCACCTTTATCCTCGTTTCTCAGGGATACCAAGTAATGGGGGTTTCTATGCTTCTTTCCAAGATCGAGGAGATAGGCTACGGAGAGAGAAGATGTTGCTCCCTCGATGACCTCATCGATGCCCGAAGGGTAGCGAGGAAACTGGGTATCCCCTATACCGCTATCGATCTCTCCACTGAGTTTACCAATACGGTAATAAAACCCTTTGTCGAAGCTTATCTCGCCGGACTCACCCCCAATCCTTGTGTCCGCTGTAATCGACTTATGAAGTTCGGCTACCTCTTCGATAGGATGAGGAAGCTCGGTTATTCCCTTATCGCCAGCGGCCATTACGCTAAGGTGGAATACGATGGGGAAGGGAAACGTTATCTCCTTAGACAAGGGAAGGATAAGGAACAGGATCAATCATATTTCCTCTTCGAGCTCTCTCAGGAACAACTCGCCCATCTCATCCTTCCTTTAGGAGAGCTCACCAAGAACGAGGTTAGAAAAATCGCGGAAAAGGAAGGCCTCCCGGTATCGGATAAGAGGGATAGCCAGGAGATATGCTTTGTCCCAGGAAATAGATATACCGAAGTGGTGGAAAAACACAGTGAGAGGAAGGATCTTAAAGGAGAGATAGTCGATACATCGGGCAGGGTCCTTGGTTATCACCGGGGCATATATCACTACACCATAGGGCAACGCCGAGGGTTGGGAGTAGCTTTAGGAGAACCGCTTTATGTAATCGAGATCGATCCGGTTAACAATCGGATCGTCGTAGGTTCTGAAGAACATCTGCTGAAAAAGAGGCTCATTGCAAGAGATATTAACCTCATCGCCCTTCCCAAAATCCCCAAAGGGTATCCAGTTATTGCCAAGATCCGCTATAAACATAGGGGGGAAGAGGCAATCCTCAATCCTTTACCCGAAGGGAGAATGATGGTAGAATTTAAAAATCCGGTAAGGGCGATAACGCCGGGACAGGCGGTGGTCTTCTATGAGGAGGACATCGTAATTGGAGGCGGATGGATAGAAAAGGCTTTTTAAGATCAACTCGAGGAGTGAGAAATGAAAAAGAGTGGGAATCATCGTGAGCTTTCTCCTAAAGAACTTCGTTGGGAGTGTGATCCGAAGCTTTTGAAATTTAAGACAACTGAGGAAGTAAAGGTCTTCCATAACATCATAGGACAGGAGCGGGCAATAAAAGCGATCCGCCTCGGACTCGAGCTCGATGCTCCGGGCTATAACATCTTCGTCACCGGACTTGCGGGAACGGGAAGGAGAACCACCATAAAATCACTTCTCGAGGAGATAGACAAATCGAAAAAGACACCGCAGGATAAGATCTGTGTAAATAACTTCAAGAACCCCGATATGCCGCGGATCATCAAGCTCCCGGCAGGGGACGGGAGAAGGTTCAAGAAGGATATGGAGAAGCTCATCTCGGAGCTCAAGAAGGAGATCCCCCGACTCTTCGAAAGCGAGAACTATCAGAAGAGGCGCACCGAGATCGTGGAGAAGTTGAGGGAAAAAGAGAAGAAGATGGCACGGAAGCTCGAGGAGAAGGTGAGAGCTGAAGGGTTCGCCTTAGTAGAGATCCAGATGGGACCATTCGTCCGCCACGATGTCGCTCCCATTATAAAGGGGAAACCGATAAATATAGAACAATTGGAGCAGATGGTTATAAAAGGGGAAGCTCCTCGTGAAGAGTACGATAAGGCGAAGGAAAAGAGAAAAAAGCTCCTCGCCGAGCTTGAAGAGCTATATAAAACAACGAAGAAAATAGAAAAGGAGATAAAAGAGCGATTAGCTAAGCTCGATCAGGAGCTGGCTGAGCCCTATATCGACGAGCCTCTCTCGGAACTGAAGGAACGATATGAAAACGAAAAGCTCCATCAATATCTCGATGAGGCAAAGGAGAGTCTTTTAGAAAATTTAAAGCTCTTCTTAGTAGAAAAGAAAGCCCCTTCTTCTCCCTTCCCCGGTTTGGAGAAATCGCCTGCCGCCACAATGGACCTCTTTCTTGACTACCGGGTTAACCTTCTGGTTGATAATTACGAAGCCAAAGGGGCTCCGGTAGTTATAGAAAATAACCCCTCATACAAGAACCTTTTCGGTACTATAGAGCGGGTTCCAGATCAGCGGGGTGCCTGGCACACCGACTTCACCAAGATAAAGGCAGGTTCTCTCCTCAAAGCTGATGGCGGTTATCTAATCCTCAACGCCATCGATGTCCTTATTGAGCCTGGGGTGTGGGTGGCGCTTAAACGCACCTTGAAATCGGGTGTTCTCGAGATACAGAGCTACGACCCCCTCTTTCTTCTGGGACATAGTGCTCTAAAACCGGAACCGGTCGAGATCGATGTAAAGGTGGTAATGATAGGCGACGACCGACTCTACCGTATCCTCTACATATTCGAGGACGACTTTAAAAAGATATTCAAGGTAAAAGCTGATTTCGACACAGTGATGGAGAATACCGAGGAGAACATCATCGCCACTTGTTCCTTCATTAAAAAGACCTGTGAAGAGGAAAAGCTCCTTCATTTTGATCGCTCAGCGGTAGCAAAGGTGATCGAATACGGGGTGCGATTGGCGGGGAGGAAAAACAAGATATCCACCGAGTTCAGTAAATTGGTCGATCTACTTCGCGAAGCCTCCTACTGGGCAAAGAAAGAGGGAGCAAAGTATGTAACCGCTTCCCATATTGAAAAGGCGCTTGAGGAGAAGATCCACCGGGTGAATATGATCGAGGACAAGATAAAAGAGCTCATCCGCGAAGGGACGATAATGATCGATATCGAGGGAGAAAAGGTGGGCCAGGTTAACGGACTTTCGGTCATCCAGCTTGGAGACCACACCTTCGGAAAGCCCTCAAAGATCACCGCCGAGGTCTCCCTAGGAAAGCTCGGGGTAATAAATATCGAAAGGGAAGCTGCTCTAAGCGGGAAAACGCACGATAAAGGGGTGCTCATATTAAGTGGTTATTTAAGAGGAAAATACGCCCAAGATAAACCCCTTTCAATGAGCGCCAGTCTCTGCTTCGAGCAATCATATAGCGGTATTGATGGCGATTCCGCCTCCTCAACCGAGCTTTACGCCATCCTTTCCAGTCTTGCCAACCTTCCCCTCCGGCAGGATATTGCGGTAACCGGTTCGGTGAACCAGAAGGGGGAAATCCAACCGATAGGTGGGGTTAATGAAAAGATAGAGGGCTTCTTCGATATCTGCAAGGCTAAAGGGCTAACCGGCACCCAAGGGGTGATCATCCCGGAGCTGAATGTCCCTGACCTTATGCTGAGAGATGATATAGTAAAGGCGGTGGCTGAAGGAAAATTCCACATCTACCCGGTGAAGACGGTTGATGAGGGGATCGAGATCCTCACCGGAGTAAAAGCGGGAAAGAAAAAGAAAGACGGAACCTACGAGGAAGAAACCGTCCATTACTTGGTGAACAAGAGGCTGGAGGAGCTTGCCTCAAAACTTACCGAATTCGAGGTGGGGGAAGAGGAAAAGCCTTAACCATTGTGAAAATAAGAAATTACATCGCTCATCGCCACCGAGATCTCTCTCCTTTCACTTATAAGCTTCAGCTTATTTCGAGGAAGGAGAGAACTACCTTCTATTTTGAACCTCAGCTTCGGAAACTCCTTCTTGAGACCGGCGATATTCTTTCCTTTCAATCCCTTGAGAGAGGATACCATCGCTGGGGAAAGGACGATAATCACCTCACCACAATCAAGGGAAAGAAGGCTAACCCCCTTCCTTATCATCTCCTGTAGTATTCTTCCCTCAACCAAAACCCTGAAGGAGGGATGATAAGGACCGGCAACTATCGCCCCCTCTTCTTCCAGAGAGGGAGAAGGCTGAAGCCCGATGCGAATAATCGGTATTGACCGCTCCTCAAAGAGGATGAGCATTAAGGAAACCCTCCTTATCGCCTCATCGAGGGAGAGAGGTTGATACTCTCCCCGAAGATACATCGAAGAGAGCTCGGTATCCTTTAGCACCAAAGTAGGGTGAATGCGTGCGAAATCGGGGGCAAGCTCGATCACCCGCCTTATAGTAAGCATCAGGCTTTCCTCATCCTCACCGGGAAGCCCGATCATAAGCTGAACGCCGACCTTAAGCCCTGCCTTCTTTACCAGCTTCACCCCCTGTTCCGCATCGGAAGCGGAATGCCCTCTCCTGGCAAGGCGAAGAACCTTATCATCCAAGGATTGAACTCCGAGCTCGATTACCCTTACCCCCCTCTCCTTTAGGAGCAACAGATGGGAAAGATCAAAAGAATCAGGACGGGTGGAAATCCTTATCCCAACGATCCTCTCCTCCTTAAGGAATGGGGAGAGGGAAGAAAGGTATTCAAGCTCTAACTCCTCGGGAAGCTCGGTGAAACTGCCTCCATAGAAGGCAACCTCTATCGGACGCGAACCACCCTTCATCCTCTTTAAAGCAGTCTCAACTATCCGCGGTACTTCAACTGGAGGTGGTGGTTCCTCATCACCAACCGTTATTCGCTGATTGCAGAAAATACAACGATGGGGACAACCCCGTTGGAAGAAAAAGATGGGGATGATCTTTGGCTTCACCTGATTCATCTGAGCTCATCCAACAGGAGCTTCTCCTCCTTGATCAGATGAAGAGCCTCCTTAGCTGCTAACTGCTCCCCTTCCTTCTTGGTTCTCCCTTTAGCCCGGGCTATCTCCCTCCCGTTGACAAGGAGTCCGATCTCGAAGATCGGCTGATGAGGAGGACCGATCTCGGAGAGAACGACATATTCGGGAAGGGGAAGGGAATGATCCTGAAGAAGCTCTTGAAGTGCCGATTTATAGTCGAATGGGGTGAGGGCAGAAAGATCTATTGAGGATAGATCGGGAGTGAACTCCCGCTCGATAAAGGAACGCGCAGAATCGAGTCCCCCATCGAGATAAATGGCAGCGATGAGTGCTTCGTAGGTGTTGGCGAGAAGGGAAAGTTTCTTCCTCCCCCTCCCCTCCTCCTCACCCCGCCCGATCAAAAGGAAGTCACCAAGCCCCAACTCTCGCGCTTTGCGTGATAGAATACGAGCGCTCACCAGATAGGACTTTTCCCTGACGATAGCTCCTACCTCTGCCTCAGGAAACTGACGAAAGAGGAGATCGCTCACCACAAAGCTAAGGATAGCATCGCCTAAGAACTCGAGAAGCTCGTTATCCCCTTCCTCCTGCTGCTCATAACGATAAGAGCGATGGGTAAGTGCTCTTCTTAAAAGATTCTTATCGGAAAAGGTATAGCCTATCTTCTCTTCGAGTGAGGAAAAATCCATCTCAACTTATCTCAGAGATAATCGCCTCCACCGCCTCCTCTGGAGAGGATGCCTTGGTTATCGGGCGTCCTATCACCAAGTAGTCAGCGCCGGCATCAAGAGCTTCCCTCGGTGTGGTTATCCTTTTCTGGTCGTCTGCCGAAGCAAACAGGGGCCTTATACCCGGGGTGACGATCAAAAAATCTCCCCCACATTCCGCCCGCACCACCCCTATCTCCTTAGGGGAGCATACCACACCGTCGAGCCCTGCTTCGCGAGCGAGGGCGGAGAGCTTCTTCACTAAATCGAGAATCTCACCGGAAAAGCCCACTTCGCTTGCCAGTTCCTTATTAAGAGAGGTGAGTATGGTTACCGCCAGTATCTTAGGGGGGCGAAGGCTCTCTTTTTCGCAATACTCCCTCACCTCGGAGGAGGCGCGTACGAGCATTTCCTTCCCCCCGGTGGCATGGAGGTTGAACATAAAAACGCCAAGCCTCGCCGCAGAAATACCCGCTTTCGCCACCGTATTCGGAATATCGTGAAACTTGAGGTCGAGAAACACCTCCTCTCCCAGGGCAACCACCTTTCGCACGAATTCGGGACCAGCAGTGGTGAAGAGTTCGCTTCCTATCTTGAACATCCCCACCTTTCCCCTGAGCCGGGAGATAAGGGAAAACGCCTCCTCGGAAGAGGGAAGATCGAGAGCTACGATTATCCTCCTTCGAGCTTCCATCCTCATCTGCCTCATTCAACCTCGAGGGTGGCTATTATCTCATTTACATCGGGGATACCCTTTTCCTCAAGGTACCCCTCTAAAGCTTCGATTATCTCTATAGTAACCCGGGGATTTACAAAATTGGCACTTCCTATCTCAACCGCCCTTGCTCCAACGATGAGGAACTCAAGGACATCGTAAAGGTCCATAATCCCCCCGATCCCAATTACGGGTATTTGCACCGCTTTTATCGCCTCGTAAACCATTCTCAACGCCACCGGCTTGATAGCAGGACCGGAAAGCCCTCCTGTGATATTCTTAAGGCGGGGGCGTTTCGTCTCCACATCCACTGCCATCCCGATGAGTGTGTTTATAAGGGAGATCGCATCTGCCCCCCCCTCCTCCACCGCTTTTGCTATCGGCTTGATATCGGCTACATTGGGGCTAAGCTTGACGATTAGAAAGAGGGAAGTCGCCTCATTCAGCCTACGGGTAATATCATAAGCAGAATCCGGAGAAACACCAAAGCTCATTCCACCCTTCTTTATATTGGGACAAGAGATGTTTACCTCGAGAGCAGAGATGCCCCCCACCTTCTCCAACCTCTCCGCTACCTTCAGATAGTCATCTATGGTTTTCCCCCAGATGTTGGCTATTATCGCGGTGTCATACTCCTTCAACTTAGGGAGCTTCTCCGCAATGAATCGTTCAACCCCAATGTTCTGAAGCCCTATGGCATTCAACATACCGGAAGCGGTCTCCCAGATACGAGGGGGGGATGTTCCCTCCTCCTCCCAGAGGGAGAGTCCCTTCACCACAACCCCGCCCAACCGGTTAAGATCGAGATAGGGGGCATACTCAAGCCCATAGCCAAAGGTACCCGAGGCGGTGAGGATCGGGTTCTTGAGCTTCAACCCATTGAGATCGACAGCTAAGTTCACCTTACTCATCGAATATCACCTCACCCGCCGGGAAAACTGGTCCTTCTTTGCAGACCCGGACCATCTCCCGCTTTCCCTCCCTTTTTATTGGGATCGCACAGCCGAGACAGGCTCCGATACCGCAAGCCATCCTCCGCTCCAAGGAAAGATATGCCTCGCATCCATATCTCAAAGAGAGACGAGCCACCTCCTTGAGCATACCCTCTGGTCCACAGGCATAGATCGTTCCCCTCTCCCCTTGGGATAGCCTCTCTTCAAGAAGCTCCGTCACTACTCCCTTTCTTCCCTGGGTTCCGTCCTCGGTGGTGATCTCGACTTTCACCCCAAGGTTCTCAAACGAGGAAAGAAGTAATAGATCCTCTCTTCCTTTCCCACCTATCAACAACTCGGCATCGACCCCCGCACTCTTAAGCTTGTTCGCGAGAAAAAGAAGCGGGGAAACGCCTATCCCCCCGGCAACGAGCATCGCCTTTCCTTCTCCCAAAAGTGGAAAACCATTCCCTAAAGGACCCCGTAAGCTAACCTCATCACCCGGGGAGAGGAGGGAAAAGAGCTTCGTTCCCCTTCCCACCACCCGGAAGAGGATCCTCACCCCAGAAGGCTTCCCCTTCTCATAGTGGAGCTCATTTATGCTCATAGGGCGAGGAAGAAAGGGATCATAACCGGACCATCCCCTGATGAGGAGGAACTGTCCCGGGGAAGAAACCTCCGCTATCTCCGGAGCATAGAAGGCGAGGCGATGATATCCTGGGGAAAGGGGCAAGTTCTCGATTACCTTCGCCTTTATGAGGTATTGGTTATCATTCATCGGGGTTCAAGTATAGAGAATAAATCGGCTAAAAATCAAGCTGAAATTTCCTCACTTTTTCCTTGACAGAGGAGGGAGATGTGTTAGGATAGAAAAAACGCAGTCCTGTTCTTTTAACCAGGTACGGCGATACCGGAAAGAATAGGAGGTTATAGTGAGAAAAAGAGATAAAAAAGGAAGCAATACCCCGGGAAACGGGGTTTTTTTTTAGCCTGAAAAATCCATAAGTAAAAGGAGGGAAGATGGGAGGCGAGATAAAGGCAAGGATTATGGATAAGGAGCGGATAGACCGCACCATAACCCGAATCGCCCACGAGATAATAGAGCGGAATAAAGGGGTGGACGACTTAGTACTCATCGGAATAAGGACGAGGGGGGTCCCCTTAGCCAAAAGGCTGGCGGAGAAGATCGAAGAGATAGAGGGGAAAAAGATCAAGGTAGGTATCCTCGATATAACCCTCTACCGGGATGACCTCACGGTGATCGGTCCTCAGCCGATAGTGAAGGAAACCAAGATCCCCTTTCCCATCACCGATAAGAAGGTGGTGCTGGTTGACGATGTACTCTTCACCGGAAGGACGGTCAGAGCTGCTCTCGATAGCCTGATCGATTTCGGTAGGCCAAGGTCGATCCAGCTGGCAGTACTCATTGATCGGGGACATCGGGAACTACCAATCCGGGCGGACTATGTAGGGAAGAATGTCCCCACCTCCTTGAAGGAGCTCGTTGAGGTGAGACTCACCGAGGAGGATGGGGAGGACTTAGTGGTGATAAGATCACTAAATAACAAAGGAGGAGAATAAGTGCCACTAAAGAGAAAAGACCTTCTGGGGATAAAGGAGCTCTCCCCTGAAGAAATAAGCTTGATCCTTGATACCGCTAAGGCTTTCAAGGAGATATCCACCAGGGAGGTGAAGAAGGTTCCTGCCCTCCGAGGGAAGACGGTGGTAACCCTCTTCTTAGAGCCAAGCACGAGGACGAGAACTTCATTCGAGATCGCAAGCAAGAGGTTGAGCGCCGACACCCTGAATATAGCGGCAGCGAGTTCCAGCATCCTCAAGGGAGAGACTCTGGTGGATACGGCGAAGAACCTGGAGGCGATGTATCCCGATATCATAATCCTCCGCCATTCCGCCCCAGGAGCACCGCATCTCCTCGCCAAGATATGTCGTGCTTCGATCGTAAATGCCGGAGATGGGGCGAACGAGCATCCAACCCAGGCATTGCTCGATGCCTTCACTATCAGGGAAAAGAAGGGGAAGCTCTCCGGGTTGAGAGTGGCGATAATTGGGGATATCTCTCATAGCCGGGTGGCGAGGTCCAACATCCATCTTCTCACCAAAATGGGAGCAGAGGTGGTGGTCGCTGGTCCCCCCACCTATATCCCCCCGGAGATCGAAAAGCTGGGAGTAAAAGTACACATCAAAATCGAGGAGGCGGTGAGAGGGTGCGATGTGATAATGATGCTCCGGGTTCAGCTTGAGAGACAGGATAAATCGTTCATCCCATCGCTTGCTGAATACAGCCGGCTGTTCCAGCTCACTCCAGAACGGGTAAAGCTGGCAAAAAAGGATGTCATCATAATGCATCCGGGACCCATAAACAGAGGGGTAGAGCTCTCAGCCGAGGTTGCCGATGGCTCTTATTCGGTGATCTTGGAACAGGTCACCAATGGCGTTGCTGTAAGGATGGCCATCCTTTATCTACTAAGTGGAGGGAGATATGAGGAAGTTGCTCATTAAAAACGGCAGGGTTATAGATCCCGCCAACGGGATAGACGAAACCCTGGACATCCTCATTGAAAACGGAAAGGTCAAAGAGATCAAAGCAAAGATAGAAGGAGGAGGGGCTGAGGTTATCGATGCATCCGGGCTGATCGTTGCCCCCGGGTTCATCGATATGCATGTCCATCTTCGCGAACCGGGGCAGGAGGAGAAGGAGACGATAAAGACGGGAACCGAGGCGGCAGCTCACGGTGGTTTCACCTCCGTCGCCTGTATGCCGAACACCGATCCAGTAAACGACTCTGGGGCGGTAACCGACTTCATAATAAAGAAGGCAAAAGAGGAGGGAGTGGTTAATGTCTATCCCATCGGTGCTGCTACCAAAGGTTCTCAGGGGGAGGAGATTGCCGAGATCGGCGAGATGAGGGAGCGAGGTATTGTCGCTGTCTCTGACGACGGTAATCCCATCAAGAGCGCCCGGATGATGCGTCGTGTCCTTGAATACACCAAGATGTTCGACATCGCGGTGATCGATCACTGTGAAGACCTGGACATCACGGGAAAAGGGGTAATGCACGAGGGATACTACTCAACTCTCATTGGACTCACCGGCATCCCTGCTCCTTCTGAGGAAGTGATGGTGGCACGGGACATCATCCTGGCTGACTATACCGAGGGGAAGCTCCATATCGCTCATCTGAGCACCCGGGGAAGCCTGGAGTTGGTGAGGGAGGCAAAAAAGAAAGGGATAAAGGTAACCTGCGAGGTCACCCCGCATCATTTCACCCTTACCGATGAAGCGGTTACCTCATTCGACACCAACACCAAGATGAAACCACCGCTTAGAAGTAAGGAAGATGTCTCAGCTCTAATCGAAGGGATAAGGGAAGGGGTTATCGACGCCATTGCCTCGGACCACGCCCCCCATACTGCTGATGAGAAGAATGTGGAGTACAATCTCGCTCCTTTTGGCATCGTCGGTTTAGAGACCGCGGTCTCCCTGGCGCTCGACAGGCTCGTCCACCGGGAGAAGATACCCCTAAATCGGATAATCGAGATGTTCACCATAAATCCAGCAAAGATCCTTGGGATAGACAAGGGAACCCTTTCCATCGGGGCAGATGCGGATATCACCATCCTCGATCTCACCAAAACGGTGGAGGTTGATCCCGACAAGTTCAAATCGAAGAGCAGAAACACCCCCTTTGCCGGCTTCCGCCTCAGGGGAGCACCGGTGATGAGCATCGTCCGGGGGAAAGTGGTCTTTAACGAACTTAAGCATTAATCCTTCTCTGAGCGGTAAAGCTCAAAGAGCTTCGCTTCCTTCAAGAAGGTGTAGCAGGAGGAAAGGAAGGCAATTATAAAACCGGGAATGCCATCGAGGAAACCGAGCTTAATGATATAACCTTTGATAAAGGAAAGTGGAGGGGAGAAGATGAGTTTAAGCAAGCTCGGTCTTCTTCCCTCCTTTTTTCTGTCGAAGGCGACGAGGCTGGTATAGAGGTTCATCCGCTCGATGTGCTCGGTTATGTCCTTGTAGGTGAAATGGAGAAGAAATGAAGAAAGACGCTCGGTCTTTCCTTCAACCCTCATCACCTCATGTACCGAGCCACCAACGAACCGAGCTTTCTCCCTCCTCGCCAATCGAAGCTGGTAATCGGGATACCAACCCCCATATCTTATCCATCTGCCGAGATAAAACACCCTCCGTGGTATGAAATAGCCATCCGCTTTATCCCTTGCCGAAAGGACCTCCTCTATCTCCCGGGCAAGCTCTGGCGTCACCCTTTCATCGGCATCGAGAGAAAGAACCCAGGGGAAACGCGCCTTAGCCAGGGCAAAGTTCTTTTGCTCGACATAACCCTTCCACTCCCGAAGGAAAACCTTATCGGTGAACCTCCTCGCTATCTCCACCGTCCGATCGGAGGATAAAGCATCTACCACTACGATCTCGTCAGCAAAGGATACCGAGGAAAGGGCTTCCTCGATATTCTCCTCCTCATCCTTGGTGATGATTACGACGGAGAGCTTCTCTCTATTTCCCATCTCCCATCAACTCATAATAAAGGCGGGCGGTTTCATCTATTGTTTTTTCGATGGAAAACTCCCTCGCCCTCTCCCTCCCCTCAAACCCCATCTCCTTAGCCCGTTCCTTCGACGAAAGAAGTGCCAATACAGCTTTAGCGATAGCGGAACTATCTTTTGGAGGAATAAGAACCCCCTCCTTACCGTCAGTGATTACATCCACCACTCCACCGACCCGGGTGGCGATAATTGGTTTTCCTAAAGCCATCGCCTTGAGGAGCGAGGTATTTAGACCCTCGGAAAGGGAGGGAAGAACGAATATATCGACCAGGGAGAGGAATTCATAGATATTGGAGATAAACCCTAAAAACCTAACTGAATGGGTAAGCCCCTTTCTCCTTACCAGTGCTTCGAGTTCCCCTCTCCCTTTACCTTCACCCGCGATGAGGAATTTGGCATCGGGGTAATTACGAACCACCTCCTCCGCTGCCTCGATGAGGTAACGAAATCCCTTGAGCGGTGAGAGCCTCCCTATAGATCCTATTATGGGATAACACCCCCGTACCTTCAGCCTATCGAGGAGAAAAGAAAGGTTGTTCAGGTCGATATTGAAATCAAAGGGGATACCGTCAGGGATTATCCTTATCCTTTCCTCCGGAACACCTGCTTCCCTCAGGACAAGGGATACCGGTTTTGAGATGGCGACAACCATATCGGCAGAACGATACTTAAAGCGAAACCTTATGGGAAGAGCTACCCGGCGGTGGACGATAAGCTTTGCATCGGGAGAAAGCTTCTTAGCAATAAAACCAATAAAGGCGGCATGGGCAGTATGGGCGTGGATGATCGCTACCTTCCCCTTCCTCACCAATCCGGCAATGCGGAGGGAAGCAGCCAAATCGAACTCCCCCCTCATCCTGGTCTCATAAAGGGGGATTCCCTCCTCCTGTGCCCGGAAGGAAAGCGGAGAGTTGGGCTGGGCTACGATCAGGTTATCGAACCCTCGCTCCGCTAATCCCAAAACGGTAAGAACAAGTTGCTCCTCCCCTCCTCCCCACTCCCTCTCCGTATCTATGTGGAGCACCCTTATTGCTTGAGCCATTGAACGAGCTACTTCCCTTCCTCGACGAGCTTGGCGTAAACCCTTTCCATCTCTTTGGCTATCAACTTCATATCGAAATTCTCCTCAACGATCTTCCGCCCCCTCTTGCCGAAGCTCTTAAGTTTGTTCTTCCTCTTCACCAAAGAGAGGATAGCATCGGAGAGAGCGTCCGCATCGCCTGGGGGGACGAGGATACCGCTTCCTCCATCTGCCACCACCTCGGTAATCCCCGGAAGTTGGGTTGCCACCACCGGTTTAGCCATAGCCATCGCCTCCAAAACAGAGGATGGAGAAACCCCTGAGGTCGCCGGCATAACCAGGAGATTGATTGCGGAAAGGATATGAGGAAGATCCTCTCTGAAACCGGTAAAGATGAACTTCTCCTCAAGTCCCTCTTTAGCCACCCTTCTCTCTATCTTCTCTTTTCTCTTACCCTCACCCGCGATGATGAAGACTGTTTCCGGAACCTTCTCTATAACCTTCGGTGCCGCGTCGATCAGCACATCATGTCCCTTACCGTCCTCGATCGCATTGAAGCAACCGATAAGTATCATCTCCGGGGGGAGGTTGAATTCCTCATAAAACTTATAAGGAGGGATTTTATAATCGAACCGGATGAGGTCTACCCCGGGAGGGACAAGGGAGACGGAAGTAGGGGCAAAACCAGAAGCGATAAAGGCGTTTCTCAGCCAGCGGGTAGGAACGACGATCTGATCGATAACCCCCTTGTTCATCAATTGAAACAGCTTCTGCTCCTCTCCACCAATATGAACCCACTGGGAAAGAAGAAGCCGGGGGGGAGAGGAAAACCTCTCTTTAAGTTTCAAGAATACTTTGAGGAGAGAAGAGCCAATGAGATGAACTACCTCGATCCCCTCCTCAGAAACCGCCTTTGCCAACTTCTTCGGGGAAAGGGGGACTCCCCTCCCCTCACTGTTCCTCAAAATGGGGGTCTTGTTCCTCCATGCTCTCTCTTCAAACTCGCTTCCCGGCTCGGTTATTAAAAAGGCATTATGCCCTCTTCGATTGAGCTCCCTTATCAGACTAAATGTCTGCTGTTGCACCCCGGCACCGAGGGAACTTTTTGCCCCATAAAGAATGTTCATCAGTCTCTTTCCACCTCCTGCAAGCGATATTTCCCCCCTTATACCAAATAAAAAAAGCTCCGTCAATGAAGCTAAAAGGGACTATAGAAAAAAGGCGGGTTCACATCTTATACTTGCCAAAATCCTCAGCGTCAAGGTCCTCAAACCACTTCTTTATTCTCTCCGACTCGCTTCCTTCCTCAGAAACCTCCATCTTCTGCGCCTGCTCTATGACCTCACGATTGGCATAGATGGGGGACCCAGTACGGAGGGCAAGGGCAATGGCATCACTGGGTCTTGCATCTATGGTATATTTCCTCCCATCCACCTCAAGATGAATGAGGGCGAAATAGGTATTATTCTTAAGCTCAGTAACCACGATCTTCTCCACTATCACATTGAGCTGATCAAGGATGCTGCGCATTAGATCGTGGGTCATCGGGCGAGGGGTGGATATGTTCTCCAGCTGGATCATAATGGCGTTTGCCTCGAATACCCCGATCCAAATGGGGAGGAGCTGGTTGCTGTTGACCTCTTTGAGGATGACAATCGGCATATTACTCACCGGATCGAGCATCAATCCCTTTATCTCCATTTTCACCAGCTCCATCTGCCTACCTCCCCTATCTTGCTTTACTTCAATATAATCCCTCAATTTTACTAAGTCAAGTTATTCCAATCTCTCCCCATAAAGGCTATTGGGACCAGCCCGGATGATCTTTACCCGCACAAACTCGCCAATAAGCTCTCTTCCTCCTTTGAAGTTGACCACCTTATTGCCCTCAGTTCTTCCCGAAACCGCCTTCTCATCCCGCTTGCTCACCCCATCGACCAGCACGGTGAGCTCCTTCCCCACCAACTCCTTATTCCGCTCGATCTGAATCTCCCTCTGCCTTCTCTGGAGGGCGATGAGGCGAGCGGTCTTCACCTCATTGGGAACGGAGTCGGGAAGTTCCGCCGCCTTGGTGAAGGGCCTTGGAGAGTACTTAAAGGAAAAGACGACATCGAAGCGCACCTTTTCTACCACATCCATCGTCTCTTTAAAATCCTCGTCGGTCTCACCGGGAAAGCCGACGATCATATCACTACTTAGGGTTACTCCAGGAACCTCCTCCTTCACCCACCCTATCTTCTCCAGGTACTCCTCCTTGGTGTATCCTCTATTCATCAAAGCGAGTATCCGGCTTGAGCCCGATTGAATGGGAAGATGGAGATAAGAACAAACCTTGGGAAGCTCTTTCATTGTCTTCGCCAGATCTCGGGTAAAATCCTTGGGATGAGAGGTGATAAACCTGATCCAGGAAATACCAGGAACATCGTGAACCAGATGAAGAAGACGGACGAAATCTATCCTCGCGTCATCGGGATCGCGGTAGGAGTTGACATTCTGTCCCAGTAGGGTGACTTCTTTGTATCCCTTTTCCGCCAGCTCCCTAACTTCCTTTAAGATACTTTTCGCCGGGCGCGACCGCTCTCTCCCCCTCACATAAGGGACGATGCAATAAGAACAGAAGTTGTTGCATCCTCTACTAACGGTCACATAGGCTTGAAAATCAGAGCCCCGCCTTACACATCCGGTCGGTGGTTCGGGAGAAAAACCAGCCATAGTAATATCTACCACCTTCTCCCCTTGTTCCACTCTGGGGATGAGATCGGCTATGCCAAACTCCCTCTCTGTACCCAAGACAAGGTCCACATATGGCGCTCGCTTTATGATCTTCTCTCCAAGTTGCTGGGCAGTACAGCCCACCACCCCCAGGATAAGACCCGGTTTCTTTCGTTTTAATTTAGCCAATCTACCAAGTTTGGTGAACACCTTGTCCACCGCCTTCTTCCTGACACTGCAAGTATTTAAAAGGATGATATCCGCTTCCTCCTCGGATGATGCAGGGCGAAAACCGATCGAGGAGAGAATACCCCCCAATACCTCGGAATCATGAACATTCATCTGACAACCAAAGGTTATGATCAAATAGCGCTTCATAGTCCTCACATCCCCATAAGTAGACGGTCCCGGAGAACCTGAGGAAGACCTGCCTTTAAAATCTTCTCCCCCGCCTTTTCTACATCGTACTCTACCCTCTTTACGGTAAAGAACTTCTTCCTGGTATCGTAGATGGCATAAGAAGCCCTCGGATCCCCATCTCGGGGTTGCCCCACACTCCCCACATTCAAGAGATATACCAGATCCCTATCCAGATAAAGATCTGATGGAGGTAACACTTTGAAGTCGCTCGACTGCTCCCTTGCTTTGGCAAACGCTATGGCACGATGACTATGTCCGTAGAAGGACGCCCAAACCTGAGAAGATAACTTCTCAAACGAGGTCAACACATTAAAAAGGTTGTCATCGTAATCGAAGCTTTGCGGTCTATGGGGAAGGGCATGGGAGAAGAAAAGCTCCCCCATTTTCCTCTTATAGGGCACCTTGGAGAGCCGTTTCAAATATCTCTCGTCGAGAATCTCTATCGTCCACATCAACGCTGCTTGCGCCACTGGGTTGAACCATTGGAGGGTGAGCTTACCCACACAGGCAGCATCGTGATTCCCAAGAACCATCATATCAACCACATCGAAGACCAGCTTACAGCATTCGTTGGGGTTTGCTCCATAACCAACTATGTCTCCGAGGAATATATAGCGATCCGGTTCCTCTTCCTCCACAGCCTTGAGAACTGCGGTAAGCGCCTCAAGATTTCCATGAACATCAGAGAAAATAGCCAACTTCACCGGAGAACCCTCCTTTCTACTCTTGCAACTCAAAGGGAAGGGGAAGAAGCTCGGACAACTTCATAATCTTGGGACGCCCTTCCTCCTCCATAATAATTAATATATCAGGAGCAAACTCAAAAAGCATCTGGCGACAAAGACCACAAGGGGGAGTAAGCCTTCCTCCCTCACTCGCGATGGCAATGGCGATAAAATCTCGTTCCGAAGCCATAAGGGCGGAAAGAAGCGCCACTCGCTCGGCACAGAAGACCTGGGTTAGAGAGGGAGATTCGATATTCGCTCCGCGATATACCCTCCCTCCTCCGGTAAGGATGGCAGCTCCTACTCGAAAACCGGAACAAGGGGCATAACTCACCTCGATCGCCTTCCTCGCCTCGGCAAGAAGCCTAATCGCTTCCTGTTCGTTCATCTTCCGCATCTCGCGATGAACCTCCTTATGAACTTTCGGATGATTCCGCTTCGTTCTCTAACCCGCCTTAACACATCATCATGAGAGAGCGCGGGATGCCCTGCTCTATTTGAGACCAGGGAAAGACCAGCAACCTTAATCCCAAGATAGCACGCCACCACCGCCTCAGGAACGGTGGACATACAGACCGCATCACCTCCTATCATCCTAAGCCTCCTCACCTCAGCCGGGGTCTCATAAGAAGGACCACTCACCGCCACCAGCACCCCCTTCTTTCCTCTGAGGTTTAGCTCGGAGAATATCTCCTCCCCTAACTGGATCAGGGATGGATGATAACAGGAGGAAAGATCAAGAAAAGGAGGGTCGCGTAATTCACTCGGTATCTCAAGCAAAGGATCGCCGATTAGGTTTATATGATCGGTAATGAGCATCAGATCGCCAGGATCAAGCGAAGGAGAAAGAGCACCAGCAGCATTGGTAAGGAGAAGATGATCCGCACCAAGGCTTTTCGTGAGAAAGACCGGATAACAAGAGGTAAGAAGCCCTAAACCTTCATAGTAATGAAGCCTTTTTCCGAAGATGACCACTTTTATTCCGGAAATCTCGGCGAGGAGAAGCTCCCCCTTCGGGGCTTCTCCTTCACGAGCGGGGAAAAAGAAAAGCTCAGAATAAGGAAGACGAGCAATCAGCTCCTCTTCCGAAACCAAGGAGGGATAACCCGAACCAAGGATCACCCCCACCTGAGCCTCAAAATCGAAGCCCTGTTCTATCTCCTCCGCTGCCCTCTTTGCCTTCTCCATCAAGGGGATCATCGGCTTATTCCAGCTTGATCGATATTATCTGGGAAAGCCCTCCCTCCCTCATTGTAACCCCGTAGATAACCTCGCCTACCTCCATTGTAAGCTTGTTATGGGTGATCACAATGAATTGGGTCTTCTCGGAAAATCTCTTGAGGGCAGAGGAAAACCTCCTCGCATTGGGGTCGTCCAGGGTGGCATCGATCTCGTCAAGAATGCAGAACGGGCTGGGATGATAACGGAAGATGGCGAAAAGGAAGGCAATAGCGGATAAGGTCTTCTCCCCTCCTGAAAGGAGAGATATGCTTTTCAACCTTTTGCCGGGAGGCTCTGCCAATATGTCCACTCCAGCCTCAAGGATGTCCCCGTCACCGGTGAGGATCAGCTCTGCCCTTCCACCGCCGAAGAGCTCCGAAAAGACCTCGGAGAAGTTCTTGCTGATCTCTGTAAAAGCCTCACGGAATCTCTCCCGAGAAGCTTTGTCTATCTTCTCGATGACCTCCTCGAGGGAAGAGATCGACTGGAGGATATCCTCTCTCTGGGAAAGGAGGAATTGATACCGTTCATCGATCCTCTCGAACTCCTCCTCTGCAGCAAGGTTGACCCCTCCCATTCTCTCAAGCTTTCTCGATAGCTCGGAAAGCTCCTTCTTCAGCTCCTCTTCGTCCTTTATCTCCTTCTCACCTTCCTGATTGAGCTCAGACGGTGCCACCCCAAACGCTTCGAAACACTCCTCAAATAAATGGGAAAGATGGGAATCCACCCCCTTGAGTTCTATACGAGCTTCTTCCAATCTCTCGCTGAGTTGCTCCTTTCTCTCTCTTAATTCACCGATATCCTTCTCCTTACTTCTCACCTCTTTTCTCTTTTCCTCGATGAGAAGGCTCATCTCTGAGAGCGCTTTCTCCCTTTTCCTTCTCTCCTCTAAAAGACGGGCTAAGCTATTTCTCTCCTCCTTGAGAGCAGAAAGCCTCTTTTCCCGCTCCTCTTCCAGCAACCTCACCTTTTGTTCAGCTTCTCCCATCTGCTTTTTAAGGAAATCGATCTCCTCAGTTATCCGAGAAACATCTTTCCCCCGAAGAGAGAGCTTCTCGGAAAGGACCGCTTCCCTTAGTTTAAGCTGAGAGAGCTTCTTTGCAACCTCCTCTCTCTCCTCCGCTAACTTCTCAGCTTCCTCAGAGAGTTGGGATAGTTCCTCCTCATAGGAGTTTATCTCCTCTTTCCTTTTCGCAAGCTCAACGGAGAGCTCCTTGATCACTTTCTCCCTTGTCTCCTTCTCCCTCCTCTTCCTCTCAATCTCTTCTTTTATCCTCCCGGAAGCGGAGGAAAGCTCCCTCACCTTTCCCTCAATCCTTATAAGTTCCTCTTTGATAGTGGCTCTAAGTTCGGTCTCTTCCCTTATTCTTCCTTCAACCTCTTCCTTTTCTCTCGAAAGGGAGCGAAGTTTTTCCCGGTAGAGCTCTATCTCTTCCTTTAAGTTCGCAAGATCCTTCTCTAAGGCACTGATCTTCCCCTCTAACTCTCCTTTCTCCCTTCGAAGGGAAAGAATACCCTCCCTTTTATCTCCGTCCACCTTGAGCACTCCTGGAGGACCTATTCGTTCCCCGGACAAGGACACGAAGATAAGATCGGGATAACGCTTGGAAAGGGGAACTGCTTTTTCCAATTCATCCACCAATACCGCATTGGCGAAGAGGCGAGGGACAATGTTGGAAGCAACACCCGAGGTTTCAACGACTTGGGCTAATGGAGCAATGACCCCTTCCTCCCTCAATACGGGGTGGGCTTCTGTGATGGGTTCGTCAGGAGTAGGGTATTTCTCAATGATGAAAGAGAGATTGTGGGAGTTGCCCGATACGATGGAGCTTACACCATTCAACGCCTCCTCCGGGGTGCTCACCACCATCCCCTTTATGAGCTCACCGAGAAACGCTTCAACCGGTTTTTCATAGCCGGGAGCAACCTGTATGAGATCCTCAAACAACCCCAACACCTCAAAGCCATTGTCCCCAAAGGAAGGAAAAGAAGCTTCATCCTCGCTGATAAGCTGGGATATAGTATGATACCGTCCCTTCAGGGGGAAGAGTCTATCCTGAAGCGAGGAGAGCTCCTTTTCTCCCTCTTCCCTCTTCAGGGTTAACTCAGAAATTACAGCAGTAAGCTCCTCCCTCTTTTTGTTGAGCGAAGAAAGCCGTTCCTCAAGGGAGAAAAGTTCTCCTTTCTTCTCCTCCTTTTCCTTGAGGAGCGAGGCGAGTCTCTGGGAAAGGACCTCCTTTTTCTCCTCAAGGGAGGGAATATCTATCCTCTTTAGCTCCCCTTCTTCTCGTTCAAGAAGCTCATTTTTGCTTTTCAGCTCTTCCCGAAGGCGGTAGAGCCTCTCCTTCTTTTCAAGGATAAGGGAGGAATACTCCTTTATTTTCTCTTCGAGCGAGGAAAGATGCTCTTCCTTTCCCTCGATCTCCTTGGCACACTCGCTGAGTTCCTCCTGCTCCTTTTTTTCGATTAGAGGGAGGTTTTCCTTTTCCTCAATCTTTCCTTCGAGGCGGGAGGAAAGTTCCGAAATCTCTTTCTTTAGGGAAGCGATAGAGCCCTCTATTCTCTCGAGCTCCCCCTTAAGCTGGGAAATGAGGTGTTTTTTCTTTTCAAGATCGATGTCGAACCGATAGAGGCCTTCTCTCCTCTGCTCTTTTTCCTCCTCCCTCCTCAAGAGTTCCGTCTTCGCTTCCTCAAGCTCTGCCTCTTTCTGGGATATCTTGGTAGTAAGCCTAAGCTCCTCTTCAGAAAGACGATCGACCTTCTCCTTAAGCCTCCTCTTCTCGGTGGAAAGATGCTCAAACCGAGAGGATATGATGAGCGCCTTTATCCTTCGGATTCGCTTCCTTACCTCCTTATATCTCCTTGCCTTGGCTGCCTGGCGCTTAAGGGAGTTCCGCTGTTTCTCCACCTCGAGGATGATGTCGTTTAAACGAACCAGATTTTCCCTCGCCGAGGCGAGCTTCGTCTCTGCCTGGTGTTTTCTCAACTTGTATTTGGTGATCCCAGCTGCTTCTTCTATGAATACCCTCCTTTCCTCAAGTCGACATTCAAGGAGAAAACTAACCCGCTCTTGGTCGAAAAGGAGATATCCCTTGGTCCACATCCCCGTGCCCAGAATAATGTCCTGAATATCCTTTAAGCGACAGGGACGACGATTGAGGAAATACTCACACTCACCAGACCGATAAAGCCTTCTGGTAACTATAAGGCTTTCGTCATCCTCCTCAGAGGAAAAATGGAGGCTTACTTCTGCCATTCCTACTGGTTTCTTTTCCTCACTGCCAGCGAATATGAGGTCATCTCCGCTCCTTGCCCTTAAGGAGCGGAGGCTCTGCTCCCCCAACGCCCAGAGGACTGCATCCGCTAAATTGCTCTTCCCACAACCATTGGGACCAACGATAACGGTAATACCCGGAGGAAAGATAAGGGTAGTGCGGTCGCAGAACGACTTAAAACCGGCAAGTTCGAGCTTCTTGAGACGGAATTTGAACTCCATTTCTAAGAATCAAGCCTCCTTCAACCTTTCATTATAGCTTAACATTGACCTTCCTTTTAGGAATATTAACATCGGAAATCTCCTCTGTAAAGAGAAAAATACAAATGGTAGGGGGAAAATATAAGATAAGCACAATATATTGGTATCAAGGGGGATCGAGGATGTCCTTGACAAAGGCGAGTTTCTCCCTTATCCTTTGAAAAGGATAATAAGGGGGGAGCCAGCGTAGCTCAGCGGTAGAGCAGCTGATTCGTAATCAGCAGGTCAGGGGTTCAAATCCCCTCGCTGGCTCCATTTTCGATTGAGGCATTGATGGATAAAAAGATCTATTGGTTCTTATCACTTACTCTTATTCCTATTTTCTTATATGCTCTGGCAGGCAAAGACCTCATCTACTTCCGAAGCTTCTTCTTCGCTTTATTTGGATTGATCCTGGGAAAAAGGTGGGGAAGCTTAGCTGGAGCTGTCTTCGTTGTGGGAGTTTTCGCCCTCGACCGTATCTGGTTTCTAAATGAGCTTTCTCTCGGCGGAATAAGCCTCTTTCTCCTGACAGGGATAATCATCTCCTTCTGGGTGGGAGCGTATAAAGACCTCCCGCGGGTTCCTCTATCGCTCTCATTGGCAATCGTCGTCTTCTTCATCTTTGTTGGATACTTGATCTATCTCGAAAGTCTCAATTGGCCCATCTACTTCCTCTACCCCTTCCTCATCGCCGCCTCTGCCCTTATCTACTACTTCTTCCGATTGATAAAGGAGAGAACATTGATCCAGATCTTCCTTTCTGGGCTGATCCTCAGCTATCTCCTCGCTTGGGGGATAAACCTTCTCATCCAAGGGAAAACCGCCTTCGCGAGCTATAATACCCTGGTGCTCATCAGCTTAATACCAGGGGATATCCTCACCCTGGCTACTCTCGCCATTATCTATCCTCACTTCCTTCTCTTACTTCGCAAAAAAATGGCTCCTGATAGAGAAAAAAACAATTGACAACTTGATTATCTTTCGATATAAGAAAAATAAGGTTGCTTCCAACCAAACTTAGGGAGGAGGGTAAATGAATAAAGGGGATTTGGCTGTAAAGATTGCTAAAGATGTAGGTATCACAAAAGCCGCTGCTAACAGAGTTATCGAATCTTTTCTTTCCGGTATTACCGAAGCTTTAAAGAAAGGGGAGAAGGTCACCTTAGTGGGCTTTGGGACCTTTCTAACCGCACAGCGCAAGGAAAGGATGGGGAGAAACCCAAGAACAGGCGCGCCGATCAGAATTGCGGGAAAGAGGGTACCCAAGTTCAAGCCAGGTGCCAAGCTCCAAGAAGAGGTTAAGTAAGACCTCCTCCGCCTGAGGTATCTTAAAAAAGGGGGAATTCCCCCTTTTTTTATTTCGGGTGTCCCACCGGGATGATGTAAAGGGGCACCTCATTCTTTCCCAGAGCAAGGCTCGAGGCCAACTTGCCATCCCAAAAAGCACCTACAAATCCTGCACCGAGACCTAAGCCAACCGCTTGGAGAGCAATATTCTCTCCGCAATGCCCGACCTCGATATGGACATACCTTATTCCCCTATCCTTATATTTCTTGGTAGTACGGGAATAATCAGCAGCAATGACAAAGATCACCGGTGCAGTAGCAACCCAGCGTTGATAAAGGGCGGAAGCGGAGATCTTCCTCCGGAAATCACCCTTCATCTTCAACTCCAAGCTGTGGTTCTTCACTAAATAATGGTAGATACCGGCAGAAAGACCGGAGACGCCGCCTTTTCCCACTACGATATACACCTCCAATGGATAGAGGGCGCCGGCAGAAGGAGCAGCTCTCTTCCCTCTTATGGGCTCGGTTATCCCCTGAGCGGCAAAAAGAAGCTGGGAGAGCTGGGAAAGAGAAAGGGGTTCAGAGGTGAATCGCCTGATGGTCCTCCTTCTTGCTATTGTCTCCTCAATCGACACCTTCCCTTTGAGCACCGGTTTAGGGAGAGAGATAACCTTCTTCTCGGGCTGAGAAAAGACACCCGTGGCAATAAGGCTGAAACCGATCGCCACGATGGAAACGAGGAGGAGATAATTGAATACTCTATTTCTTTTCATAGTTTTCCTCCCAAAATTGAATGTGCAATTATTATATCACCAGAGGAGAGCCAAAAGCAACGGGTACGAGAACGGTTGACTGAAGCATATTCCTATTATAAAGTTAGCAAAAGGGAGAATGAAGGATGCCAAAAAGCCTCACCAAAAAAGAGAAAATGGAAAGATACAGGAACCTTCTCTATCTGCTCGAGAAGGAGATCGCCATCTCTTCTTCTGAAGAGGAGGCACTCAGAATTATTGTGGAACGAACGAAGAAAGAAAGCGAAACAGGGCTTTCTACATTCTGGTGGTGTGGTTTTTATATCTATCTCAAGGAGCGCTCTGAGGTGGTGCTTGCAGAATCGAACCGTCCTGCTTGTAGTCCCCTACCTGTTGCTCCCCGTACCGGAGGTGTGGTTAGCGATGCTGTACTCACCGAAAAGCCGATAATCGTCTCCGATGTCTCCTCATATCCTGGGCATATCTACTGCGATACCAGGGCGAAATCGGAGATCGTCATCCCTATATTCAACTCGAGGGACGAACTCGTTGGGGTGTTCGATGCCGATTCGGACGAGTTGGGGAGTTTCGACACCGTGGATCGAGAGTGGCTTATCCGCATCCTTGAGCCCTTAAGGAGATTCAGTTTCGCCCCCCTCATCTCCCATTTATCGGCAACCTTAGAAGGGAAAAATGAAGTATAGGAAGATAGTTTCCCTCCTTATCCTTCTGAGTTTCATCGCCCTCTCCGCCTATGGCGGGGATGCGGGCAAAAGAGCGATGTGAGTTTTACCGATCTTATGAGGACAAAAGCTATTTCCTGATCCTCTCGGAAAAAGACGAAAAAAGCCCCCTTCCTCAGGGTAAGGAGCTATATATAGGGGTAGTGAAGAACGGTGTCCCTGCCCGGTTGGTGATCTTTCCGAGGGAGCCTCACGGGATTTCAGAGCCGAACCACCGCTTGTTCAAGATGAGAGCTGAATTTGCCTGCTTCGAACATTACCTCAAGGGAAAAGAGAGGAAACTGTGGGAGGAGCTAAAATAGTTTTCCCAGCTCACGTCCACCAGGACTCACCTTAAGGAAGCCGAAACATACCCCCTTCGCTTTAGTAATATCGCGGAGGGGGGTTATTATTTTTATCTTCCGGGCACGGAAATCAACATCATCCACCGTGCCCAAGGCGATGGTATTCAGCCCTTCGTCATACAAACCCACCAGGATATGCTCAAAGAAGTTCTCATCCCATATATTTACCCGCTTCAATGAAAACTGCTGCCGCGCCTGGTAGAGCTTGCCCACATTGTACTCCCGCGAGGCAATGGCGTTTATCGCATCCCCATTGTCTTCGCCATAGAGGATCTCGGTCTCCAGGATATCAGCCAGTGTATTCCTCTCGGTGGGAAGAAGCACCCTCCCCCGAAAAACCCAACTACCGAAGATGCCGATATCTCTCGCCGAGAGCTCGTACACCTTGGACCCCTTGAAATATTCCCGGAATTTCTTTTCTCGGTATTCCCGGCGGAGCTTCATCGTTTTCGTCTGAACCGCCTCAGCTACAGGGAGCTTGTCCACCTTAACAAATGAGTTTGCCACATAGGGAGCGATCAGGCTCGCTATCTCGTTCTTCCGATCGAAAGCGATGATCAGATTGGGACGAAGGAGCTCCACCTTGCTCTGTTTAAGACGATGTGCTCCCTCCCCAGCGATGTAGCCGGTAGTATCCACGATGAGCACCTCTCTTTCCGCCTCTTTGGCGCGTTCGGCGAGCTTCTTCACCCCAACGATAGTGGGAAGGAGATGCCCCATCGGGGAGATGGAACCCACAAAATAGATATACTCTTCACCCTCAGGATAGAGCTTCATCCCTATGGTGGTGGGAGGACCAATGGTGGATTGACCCATATCGGAATCGATCACCGCCACCTTGAGCCCCTGCTTTGAAAGCTCCCCGGCTAAGAACTGAACAAAGGTAGTCTTGCCGGTATCCGCCCCTCCGAGAACGATTACCGTACCCTTCTCGGAGCCGATCTTCTCTACTTCAGTCCGCCAGTCCCTCGGTATCTCCATAATTAGATCACCAACCTCCTTTCCTTATGAAGTATCAGCTCTTTTTAGATGTAATCGCATAAAACGGAGACCATTTCTGCTCCACCTTCTCGCTGCCACAGGCGGGGCAGGTCACCTTCTTCTTATCATGCTCCTCAATACTCATCGTAACGGTAAATTCCTTATCGCAGTTGAGGCATCTGTAATCATATTTGGGCATAGAAAAACCTCCTTTCTCACCCAAAAAGATTACCGCCTCATAAAACCACATTGTATAATAGCAAACTCCTTTAGGGAAGACAACCCGATTTTTCTCCCCTTTTGAGTGAGCTCTTGGGTGGACAAGTAAGGACTTATCCGCTATATTGTTTTTCAAACCGGGTTCTTAATTGGGAACCGGTAAAAATTGTCTTAAGGAGGAAGGGAACTATGGATAAGGAACTTGGGGGAAAGGTAGCGTTAGTCACCGGCGCCTCGAGAGGGATAGGCGCTGCTATTGCCCTCGCCCTTGCCAAGGAAGGAGCTAAGGTAGCGGTAAACTACAACAAACAAAAGGAAAAAGCGGAGAAGGTGGTAGCGGACATCTACGAACTCGGAGGAGAAGCATTCGCCGTTCAGGCAGATGTGTCCTCCCCCTTAGAGGTTGATCGGATGTTCGATAAAATCGGGGAGAAATACGGTGGGGTGGATATCTTGGTGAACAACGCGGGGATTCACCAACATCTTCCTGCCTACTCCCTCTCCATTGAGGACTGGAAGCGGATAATCGATGTCAACCTTAACGGCACCTTCATCGTCACCCGGAAGGTGATAAATCACATGAAATTAAAGGGTTGGGGGAGGATCATAAACATCTCCTCAGTAAGCGGATTCGCTGGAACCACCGTGGAATGCCATTACGCAGCAAGTAAATTGGGCGTTGTCGGCTTCACCAAGGCGCTTGCCCTCGAGCTCGCCCCATACGGTGTAACCGTCAACGCAATCGCCCCAGGGGCGATAGAGACCGATATGCTCGCGGTAAACTCCGAGAAAAGAAGAAAGGAAGTAGTTTCCAAGATCCCGGTGGGAAGGATCGGCATCCCCGAGGATATCGCCCACGGCGTTCTCTTCCTTGCTTCGCCAAAAGCGTCATATATAACCGGACAAACCCTTCATATAAATGGCGGAGAAGGGCTTTACTAATTTAAGGGGATGAACGAGGAGAACGCCCTTTTTGGGGACTATTCCCTCAAGGAGGTACCGAGGGGGAAAAGGGAGCATTGGCTCAATATCGCCTTCGTCTGGGTGGGGGTAGCTATCGTTATGTCCGCCCTCCTTAGGGGGATGATGGTGGGGATGGGGCTCGGCTCTATCTCCTCTCTCCTCTTAGCCTACGCCCTGGGGGAGGGAATCCTAATCGTAATGATGGGGCTCACCGGCTATATCGGCGCCAAACTCGGGCTTTCTACCCCCCTCATCGCCCGGCGTTCCTTTGGTGAAGCGGGGTCTTATATCATCTCGCTATCGATCGCCTTATCCCTGCTCGGTTGGTTTGGGGTTCAGGCATCCCTCTTTGCAGAGACAGTCGCCACCTATACTCAACTTCCCCTCTCTCTTCCCCTTGCCTCCTTTCTCGGAGGTCTGTTGATGATGCTTCCGGTAATCGTGGGCTTTAAGGGGCTAAAGAATTTATCCTTCCTCGCGGTTCCCCTTATGTTAGCGATATTCATCTATGCTGGGATAAAGATGGGGGGAAAATCGCTCCCTAAAGAGATGCTTATAGCGCTTGCCCGAGCTCACAAACCCTCCCCTTATCCCACTACCATCGGCGGAGCAGCATCGATAGTTGCCGGTGGGTTTATGGTGGGCTCAGTAACCGCAGCTGATATCGCCCGTTATGCTAAACCGCGGATGAAGGATATATTCTACGCTGCCTCAACTGCAATGGGCGTCTCTGCCTTCCTCCATTTTGTGGGTTCACTTTTAGCGATGGGAAGTGGGGTTTATCACGAACATCTGCCCCAATTGATCATCTCCCCTCGCTATCTTGGGCTGGGGCTCCTCGGCTTTATCACCCTTCTTCTTGCCCAATGGACGACTAACGATAACAACCTGTACTCGGCGGTACTCGCTTTAAACAACATAATTCGGGTAGAAAGATGGAAGTTGACCATCACTGCCGGTATTTTTGCCTCCGCCCTTTCCGCCTTGGGGATACTTGAGCGTCTTTCTTTATTTCTCACCCTCCTCACTGTAGGCATCGGTCCCATCGGTGGGATCATAATAACCGATTTCTATCTCCTGAAAGGAAAATCACTATCTTCCAAGGGGAGAAGCCTTTTAGTAAAATGGAAGCCGGAAGCGCTTATCTCCTACTTTCTCGCTCTTGCCATCGGTTGGCTTACTTCGGGGCATCCCTTTACCCCTACAATATTCCCCTTTTCGGTATTCGCCTTTAATAGTATCATTTCAGCGATTATCCTTTACTACCTATTAACAAAAATTGTAAGGAGGAAGGGATAGATGGCTTTTTCTCAAACAATTGAGGCGTATGACCTCCTCGATTCCCCAAAAGCTTCGGGGGAGCAGGTAAGGGAGGCGTTAAGGCAAAGAGGGGTAGTTGAGATCGAGGTAAGAAAGCTAAAAGGGGGAAAGGGGGAAACTGACTTCGTCAAAATAATCTTCCCCGGCACAAGCGGTAAGAGAAGCGGAGGAGACGCCCCTACCCTCGGGGTGATCGGTCGACTGGGCGGTATTGGAGCAAGGCCCCATAAGCTGGGGCTCGTCTCCGATGCTGATGGAGCAATAACCGCCATCGCTACCGCTTTTAAACTGGCTGATATGGTGAAGGAAGGGGATATCCTCGCTGGAGATGTTATAGTTAGTACCCACATCTGTCCCACTGCTCCGATAAAGCCAAGGAAACCGGTAGATTTTATGGATTCGCCGATAGAACTATCTTCGATCCTTGATTATGAGGTAGATCAATCAATGGAAGCCATTCTCTCCATCGATGCCACCAAGGGGAACCGGGTGATAAACTATCGCGGATTCGCCATCTCTCCAACGGTGAAGGAGGGTTACATCCTCCGGGTGAGTGAGGATTTGCTCGACATAATGGAGCGGGTTACTGGCAGAGCGCCTCGGGTATTTGCCATTACCACCCAGGACATCACTCCTTATGGAAACGGGATATATCACCTAAACAGCGTAATGCAACCTGCCACCGTAACCAAGGCTCCAGTGGTGGGAATAGCGATAACCACTGAAGTAATGGTTCCCGGCTGCGGCACCGGGGCGAATCAGATAGTGGACATTGAGCAAGTAGTAAGGTTTGTCATCGAGGTAGCTAAGGAATTCGGAGAGGAAAGAGCAAGATTTTATGACGAGGACGAATTCTCTCGATTAATCGAGCTCTACGGTCCTCTCAACCAACTTCAGGGCTTAGGTTGATATCACCCTGGGCATTAAAGCCTCACATGTGATGATAAATACAAAGAGGAATTTAACATTCCTCTTTCAGCGGATAAGAGCTTATTGCAAAAAGGGGGAAAATCGAGTACTTCACCTCCCTTTTATTTAATGTTCTTCAGTTCTTTTCCTGGCTTAAACCTGATCGCCTTCCCTTCAGGGATGCGGACCTCTTCCCTTGTCCGTGGGTTTCGCCCTATACCCTTCTTCTTATCCCTCACTTCAAATACTCCAAACCCCCTAAGTTCTATCCTCTCTCCTCGGCTGAGCGCCTGTGCCAAGGCATCAAAGACCGCATCTACCGCTTCTCCTGCCTTAGTTTTGGTAATCATCAACCTATTCGCCACTATGGTCACTAAATCCTTCTTAATCAAGATGACACCTCCTTACGCTATTAAAGGCTCCAGCCGCTTATTAAAAGGATTATATCCTCCCCCTAAAACCACACGATAACGAAACCCTTATAGCAAAGAAGCAAAGATTTTGTCAAGCCGTTTCCTTAGGTAAAGGAAGGATTTTCAATTTTTTCCTCCAACGATCGCTCAGATCTCCATTTTGGTGATAAGGCTTCCCAAATTAGGGAATTCAATATCTCGCAGTCGTTTGATCAGGAGTGAGTAAGACGAAGAAATATAAAGACTTATTCCGATAAAGGTCTTCTTCTTGAAGCCGAGGACGAAGACGAAATGATTTGGCTTTCCCTTGGTCTCCTTGAGATCATCGATCACGAAGTCGACGAACTTCTCCATCAATTTTATATGGTATTCTTCACTTTTCTCGTAGATCTGATACTGGATCTCAAAGGCGAGCTCGTATCCTTCCTCTTTAATCGATGGGACATCGCCAACCTTCCTCGTCTCACTAAACTTGTAGGCATTGTGCTTCTCAGAAAAATAATATCTAAGCCAATAATAACTCATTTTAGTAGTTTCTATCCTCCCCTGTTTCTCTGGAAGCAATTAGAGCGTATTTCACCCCAAGGGGACCGATCAGCTCGTTGATTATCACTCCTCCGAGGACCACTGCTGTAACCAATTCTATAAGCTGGGGGAAGGAGGAAAATTCATCCCGCAGGGTCAAAAGAAGGCTTATGCTTACACCTCCCATAGGTAAGGTAGCAAATCCGGAGTAAAACCGTACATTCTTCTTCGCCGAGGCGATAACGGCACCACAGAAGGAACCGCTCATCTTCCCCAATGCCCGAATGCCAAAGAATATCAACACCAACCACCAGTTTTTAAAAAGGAAAGCAGTGTTAAGACTCGCACCGGCGAAGACAAAAAAGACGATATAAAGAGGAAGTTCAAGATCCTCGAACACGAGAAATACCTCCGGATCCACCCCATAGTTTACCACTATCATCCCCACTATCAAATCGATTAGAATAGGAGAAAAGTGAAACCATCTTTCCAACTCAAAGGAGAAAAAGATAAAACCGAGAAATAAAACGATCATCTCCTGTCTCTTGGGAATGAAACGGAGTATATAGACCAGGATAAATCCGAGCATAACCCCGAAACCAACAGAACCAAAAAGCTCTAATAAGGGGAATAAAAGTGAGGAAAGTTTTATCTTCCCGAGAAGATCAACTTTGGCGATCAAGGAAATGAGATTGTAAACCACGATAGAAGCAGCATCAGAGAGCGCCACCACTGCAAGCAAGGTGTAGGTAAACTCTCCTCTCGCCTCGAGCTCCCTTATCACCGAGGCAATGGAGATGACCGCGGTGGAAGTACCCAGAGCGCCGATGAGCAAGGCTATAGGCAGGGAAAAACCCAACAGTTTAATACCAATAAAAACAAATAAGAAAGAAAAGACCATTTGGAATATAGTTATTGCGAGAACGCTCTTCGTTATCCTTCTCAATCGGCTGAATCGAAGCTCTCCCCCAATTATCAGGGCGATGAGGCCAATACCGAGATTTTTAACCGGAGTAAGACTGAAATTGATCTCGGGGGAGATAATATTGATCAGAGATGGACTAAAGATTATTCCCACAATGAGATAGCCGGTGATCGAAGGAAAGCCAAGCTTTTTAAATAATTTCCCTCCGGCAATACCTAAAAGAAGGGTCAATGCCAGTGCCAGCCCGATTTGACTGATAAGTTCTCCTGAGAAACTCTGCCACATAGTTTTTTATACTATCAAAAAATCTCCCGTTTTTAAAGGGCGAAAAGCCTTCAATAAGGAAACAAATTGGGATGAATCGTTCTAAAAATATTTCAACTTTTATCTTGACATATAAAAAGCTTTATCTAAAAATAGAAAAGAAAAAGGAGAGGATTGAATAATCATCTAATTTAAATCTAGGAAAGGGGGAAAAGGTGAGATTACTTTATGGTCTAATGATGGTCTCCCTTCTTCTTGTAGGAGGGATGTTCTCCTCATCCGCCAAGTTCACCCGCCACAGCTTCATCGTGATCGAGAAGCCGGGAGAGGCTATTGAGGTAAAGGTAGGGGATATGATCGAGATAACCACCCCTATGTTCCCACTCATCCCCGAGAATCTGGGAAAGAAGTTTGAGATGAGCTTCGATCAAAAAAACCTTCGCCTGATAGGCGAGCTACCACCAGGAGTAGAAGGGGTTATGGGAAGGGAGTATTACTTCAAAGCGGTCTTTGCCGGCACTTCCTTCATCGAGATAACGGTAACCGATGGAAAGGGAGAGGTCTTAGAGAAGTACCATCAAGACATTGTGATCAAAAAATAGGCTTTTATTTGGAGTAAGGTAGGTTAAAAACCTAACCTAATTAAAGGAGGTGTATTATGGGGTTTAGGGGGAGAAGGTATATCCTACCTTTGGTCATCGTAGCCCTTTTGGGAGTTGCCTTTCTCGGCGCCCAGATCAAGATCCAGAAGGTCCAAAAGGTCCAGATAAAGCCGAAGCTCATAAGGGCAAACCCAGTCCTCCTCCGACAAATGTACTATGTTAGGAAAAATGTCCCTTATATTAAGATCTTGAAGAAAAAGGAGATCCCACTTATCCCCTTAAGTATGATGCGGATTGAAGCGCCGATGAGAATAAAAAGGGTCCATAAATCCGAAGGGATGAAGTTCCTGGAGGCAAGCAAAAAGAAATATCCTTCACTCAAGGTGAACTACCTGAAAGTAAACCTCAAGCTGGTTATGGCGTTCATTCGGGCACGGATGGATCATCGCCCTAAGATGACCCCGATCCGCGATCAGGGCCATCGAGGCACCTGCGTTGCCTTCGCCTGTATGGCAGCCCTCGAGCCATTTCCCACCATCCCAGACGATCTTTCAGAGCAATACGCCTACTACATCATAAAGAGAACGCTTGATCCCAACCCGAGCCCCTGTCGGGATGGTGTAGCCACCTGGCGGGCAGCAGATGTCTTGAGAAGGCAAAGCGTGTGCGAGGAGAGATACTGGAGGTATAATAAGAATCGCTGGAGTTATTCCAACAAATCCTGCATCGACAACCTCACCCAGGCACCACCACCATCCGCTGCCAGAAGAAACGCCCATTATGGCATCCAGAGTTATCGGCTCATCTTCGACGACGGTCCCACCGGCACTACCAGCATAAAGAATGTCGATTACCTCAAAAGGATCATCTTCGCTAACTACAATATCGTGATCGGTCTTTATGTGGCAGGTACCGATTGGGGAGATGGAAAGGGGATAATCCGTGTTCAATACGATGCCCGTGGAAACCCAGTTTCCCCGAGAGGCGGACACGCGATGCTCATTTGCGGGTATAACGACAAGGATCAGTATTTCATCGTGAAGAACAGCTGGGGTCCAAGTTGGGGACACTCGGGATATGCCTACATCAGCTACAACTACATCCGCCAGTATGCGAAGTACGGGTTCTATGTGATAAGAGCGCGGACAAGGTAAAAAAGGAAACGAGATTAAAGCGAGGGGCGCAAGCTGCGCCCTCGCTTTTTCTCTCTGCTACTTCTCGAAACTGGCTACCAGCCCGATAAAAGCACCTACGGGGAGAAAAAGAGGGGAAAGGCTCCGTTTACCAGGAAAAACGGTGGTCTGATAGAGGATCTCCTTTATCCTGATCCCCCTTTCCTCAGCCACCTTAAGAACCAATCTCCTCAGGTTAAACGGGGAGTAGAATCGGGCATAGCGGTAAGGGTTTTCTCGACCAAGGAGAAGTTCTATCCTCCTTCTCATCCCGGTGGGACTTAGGCTGTTTAGCACGCCGAGGATGATCATTCCTCGCCCTACTCGAAACATCTCCCCTATCGTTCCTGCTGGCTCCTTTATGAACTCGAGGGTGGTGATGGCGGATACGATATCAAAGGAAGAGGAAGCAAAGGGAAGCATCACCGCATCTCCAAGAATGTAAGGCAAGCGCTCGTTTTTCCTTGCCTCTGAAAGCATAGCAAAGGATATGTCAAGCCCAACCACATCGTAGCCTAAGGAAGAAAAAAAACGGGTGAAATAGCCCGTACCACAGCCTACCTCGAGGAGACGTCCCTCACGGTTTCCAGGAAGAAGTGATGAGAGAAGAGCTTTTTCCTGCTCGGCGATGATCCTCCCCCTCGGCGTACGGTACCACTTCTCATATCCCTTAGCTATCTCAGGAGAATGCCACCATTCCCTTTCCATACCTCCTCCTCTTTTCCATTATAACCTCCTCGTCAACTCGGTTTTTCATCTTATTGACAAACGGAGGATAAATGATAGGATAAGATGAAAAAATTTTTATGCAGGAGAGAGGGAGATGAAAAAAGAGGTGCTGAAGATAGACGGGGAAAGCCTTACCCTCAATGAGGTGATCGCGGTAGCAAGAAGGGGAAAGAAGGTCGCCATAGCGGAAGAGGCAAAGAAGAGGATGGAGAAGACGAGAAGATGGGTGGAGAAGGTGGTAGCAGATGGAGAGCCGGTGGTCTACGCGATAAACACTGGCTTCGGTTCCTTAGCAGGAAGGAAGGTGCTCAGGGACCCCGCACTTATCAAGAGGCTCCAGCGAAACCTGATCTTAAGCCACTCCGCCGGTGTCGGTGACCCCTTTCCTCTTGAAGTAGTGCGGGCAGCGATACTCCTTCGGGCAAACACCTTAGCCAAGGGAAATTCCGGGATAAGAAGCGAGGTAGTGGAAAACCTCCTCTCGCTTTTAAACAACGATGTCATACCCAAGGTGCCGATGAAGGGATCGGTGGGGGCAAGTGGGGATCTCGCTCCCCTCGCCCATATCGTCCTCGTCATCTCGATGGACCCGGAGATGGAACCGGAAGAAGAAGAAAGGATCCTAAAGGAGCTCAGAAGCGGGAACGAGAAAGCAAGGGAAAAGCTCATCTCCTTAAGTGGTGAGGCGTTCGTAAAGGATGGTGAGGGGTATAAACTGGTAAGCGGTATCGAGGCGATGGCAAAGGCAGGGATTCCGCGGGTGAAGCTCGAAGCGAAGGAGGGATTAGCCCTCACCAATGGCGCCCAGTTCATCACCGCAATGGGGGCGCTTGCGGTTTACGATGCCATCATCCTCGCCAAATCAGCGGACATAATCGCTTCCCTCTCCCTTGAGGCTATGCTTGGCCTCGAAGCGGCATTCTCCCCCTATCTTCACCGGGCAAGGAGACATCCTGGCTCGATAGCAACTGCGGAAAATATAAGAAGGCTCGTTTCCGGAAGCAACCTGGTGAGGCATATCAAGGAGATAGAGAACTCACGGAACACGATGGAGGAGTTCAGCAAGGTTCAGGACCCATACTCTCTAAGGTGTGTTCCTCAAATCCATGGGGCGAGTAAAGAGGCAGTGCTTTTCGCTAAAAAGAGGATAGAACAAGAGATGAACTCGGCAACCGACAACCCCCTGATTTTCCTCGAGACCGAGGGAAGGAACAAGGCGTTTTCCGGAGGCAACTTCCACGGAGAGCCAGTGGGAATGCCCCTCGACTTCCTCGGTATCGCTCTCGCCAAACTGGGGAACATCGCCGAGCGAAGGGTCTTCCGCCTTACCGATAAGACGCTTAATTATGGTCTTCCCTCCTACCTCATCGATGTTCCCGGTGAAGAGGGGATCCACAATGGTCTGATGATCGCTCAATACACCGCTGCCTCCCTCGTCTCCGAGAACAAGGTCCTCGCCCATCCCTCTTCGGTCGATTCCATACCCACCTCAGAGAGTATGGAGGATGTAGTCAGTATGGGGACATTTGCCGCGAGAAAGGCACTCGAGATAGTGGAAAATACGGCATATATCCTGGCGATCGAGGCATTAGCCTCCTCTCAGGCGATCTATCTCCGGCTAAGGAAGGAAAAGGGCAAATTGGGGAAAGGCACCGGACGAGCTTATGAGTTGATAAGGGAAGTCATCCCCCCACTTACCTCTGACCGCCTCCTTTATCCCGATATAGAAGCCTCATACGAGCTCATAAAGAGCGGAAGATTGGTCGAGGCGGTTGAGGAGGCGGTAGGCGAATTACTACTTGAGGCAAGGGGTTGACAAGTGGGGTCTTCCTTGATAGGATTAGGGGCGATTTTCAGAAAGATTCTTCGCTATTTATGAGGATATGATGATGAGTTCCTTTAAGTTTCCTCCGCCGATATATCACTTCCCCAAAAAGCATCACTTCTACCGCTTCTACCATTGACGCATCATAATTACGATCGTCCGAATGAGGTATCTCAAACTCAAAATCCAGCCAAGGAGAAGACAATGACGAGAAAAAAACAAACTGAGCCCCTTCTTCCCCGGGGGATGCGTGATTTCCTCCCCGAGGAGATGATGCGGAGGAGGAAGGTAATCGAAACGATAAGAGAAATATTCGAACGCTATGGCTACGAACCACTTGAGACTCCGGCGCTCGAGAGGATAGAGGTCCTTGCCGGGAAATACGGCGAGGAGGGGGAAAAGCTGATGTTCAGGGTATTGAAAAGGGGAAGTGGTATCGAAAAACTGGGAAAGGAGATAGAGGAATTAAGGATAACCAACAAGCGAGAGATCATCGATCTCGCCCTTCGCTACGACCTCACTGTTCCCCTTGCCCGGGTGGTTGCCCTCAACCAGGGAAAGATCGCCCTCCCCTTCAAGCGCTATCAAATACAGCCGGTATGGCGGGCAGAAAGACCACAACGGGGAAGATACCGTGAATTCTATCAGTGCGATGTGGATACGGTGGGAAGCCCATCGATGATGGCTGATGCCGAGATTATCACCATCATCAATGAGATCCTCACCAAACTTGGCTTTTCCCGATTCCGCATCCGGATAAATAATAGAAAGGTATTAAACGGCATTGCAGAGAAAGCAGGGGTCCCGGAGGAAAAAGCGATCGACCTCTTCATCGGGATAGATAAGCTGGAAAAGATCGGGCTTTCCGGGGTGGAGGAGGAACTTAAAAACCGGGGTATAGCAAGGGAAGCGATCGCAAAGATCATCCCCATCCTCGAGGTAAAGGGTGATTTTAAAACCGTGCTTTCCGAGGCGGAAAAGCTCCTTTATGGGTCCAAGATAGGGGAGGAGGGGCTTTCCGAGCTCGCCGAACTCTTTAACTACGCCACCTCGTTTGGGGTTCCGCCGGGAAACCTCATCCTCGACCTTTCCCTTGCCCGGGGCCTCGATTACTATACCGGTCCCATCTACGAGTCGGTGGTGGATGAACCGAGGATAGGAAGCCTCACCGGAGGCGGAAGGTACGATAACCTGATCGGAATGTTCCTCGGAAGGGACATCCCCGCCACGGGAACGAGCATCGGGATCGAGCGGATAATCGATGCGCTGACCGAGCTCAAGATGCTTCCAGCAGAAAAAACGCTCTCCGAGGTCCTTGTCACCGTGTTCGATAAGGAAAGCTTCCCCGAATCGGCTAAGGTAGCCCGCGAGCTCCGTGATGCCGGGATCAACACCACCATCTACTTCGAACCCGGGGATAAGCTCTCCTCTCAGCTCAAGTACGCCGATAAGCGAGGGATACCCTTAGCAATAATCGTGGGACCGGATGAGATAAAAGAAGGGGTAGTGGCGGTTAAGGACCTCATCTCGGGGGTCCAGGAAATGGTGGCACGGAATAATCTTATTTCCCTCATCAGAGAAAAAGCAAAAGAGGGAAAATAATCCCCCTAAATCTACACCTCCGACAAAGGATAATTACATCGCAAAGCGGTAGGTGAATTTCACCAAGAACACATTCTCGCCTGGGGCGGTGAAGAGATCCCAGAAATCGCGCCAGAACCTGAAATCGCCGGGATGAGAATAATCGGCTCTCTTCTGGGTCCAGACGAAATAGAAAACGGAACCAGGGGAATACTCCCAGCGTAAGACCGCAGTTCCCCTGAGAGATTTATAATTGAAATCGGGATCAGAGAAGGAAAACGGTTCTGCTGGACCAGCACCATCCGGATCAACGGTGTACTCTTCGCCATCGTAGCTGATGGTTGAGCCATCAGCCTTGCCGAACTCGTTAAAATCGTAGCTCCTCGCTCTCGCAAGCTCCTTGAAATGGTCGTACTTCCCCACCGCGATGAACGGCTGGAGGTAGAACTGGAGGCTCAACTTCGGGGTGAAGGTCCAGTTCAACCTTATAGAGGTGGAGACCGTCCTCTGGATGATTTCAGCAAAGATGTAGCGGGCACCGTAGGTGGCGGTCATTAAAGGATCATCCACCTTGGTTACCCACTGGGCAATATTATAACGGTAATTATATCTCGGACCAACGGAGAACTCGATGTTGCTTCTCGGCTTAAACCGGAGGCTAACCTCCCAATTAAAGTTCACCCCGCCAGCATTATCGGAAAGATACTCTCCATTAAAGGAAAGCACTATTGGCTTTCGCCTATCGCTATCGGCACGAAGCCTCATCATCTTAAGGGCTGGGCTTAGGGCTAAAGGACCACCTCGAGTCAGGGTATTGTCCAAGCATTCGGGTTGATAGATCCCCAATAGATCGAAGCTCCAATAATTAAGAAGACGGAAGTTGAACTCGATAAGGTATAGATCTTCCAGTTTATTCCCTCCAAAATCGTAGTTCCTGCTGTTGCCGGCAGCGATCCACCAATTTCTGAACACCTTTCCCGGAATAAACGAGGCATATCCCACTACCAAATGGGCATTTATTAAGTCGCTTCCCCTACCTTGAAAACCGAGATCGCTCACATCAAACCCGGGGGATAACGCCCCGAGGGCAGCATTGAACAGCAAATTGCCCCTCTCCCTGCTTAACGCCATCCGCATCCCCCAACCAGAGAGGGAGGTAGCCTCCTCATTGAGATGAAGATAGCTGGCATCAGGACGCTGAAAATAGTGCAGCGAGGATTCCTGAACCCCAAGGATAGCCTCCTTGCTCCCATTGAGCCTCGTTCCCCCTACCCAGCCGTTTAGTGCCCAGTTTCTCTTTTTATCGAGGAATGTCCAGCCATCTACCCCAAAGGTGAAGGCGTCCTTGGTCAGGATATCGCGCAGCTCATCGGTCCTTAGGTCCCTGATAGCGGTAGTAGCGATGAAACCGAGCCCCTGTCTCCCCTGATTGAGTTCCCGCTGAACCCGGAAGATCCCATAATAGGTAAGGGGCTCCACCTCCTCCTTGAACCTCTTCCCATCCTCATCGATCTCAGCATACTCCCTGCTGGTAATTGCGTTTATGATCCCGATGTTCCAGCCACCACCTATCTTGCCGGTGATCTTAGCTGCCCCCAAAATGGTCGTCCACTCGGGGAACTTGACATAGCCATCGCTCGATACCTCACCCTGAGGGGCTCTTCCTATCCGTCTGCTGTAGAAGAAGGTGGGGTTGGGCCAATTGATATTGATATCCCGGGTGATCCCGCCTCTGCCGAAGTTCTGGAATATGCTCGAGCCCTCGATGAAGAAGGGACGCTTCTCCTCATAATAGGTCTCGTAGGCGGTAAGATTGATCACCGCAGGGTCAACCTCCACCTGGCCAAAGTCCGGGTTAATCGCAGCGTCAAGGATGAGATTGGTCCTAAGACACATCTTCAAATCCAAGCCCATATTGGCTCGGTATGCCCTTCCAGTGAGAAAGGGGTTTCCTTCCTCAGAGGGCATAAACTCCACCCCTCCTACTCCGTAGGGGAGGAGTTGAATGTATCTTCCCGGACTAATGCCTTCTACCCCAACCAGCTTGGCAAAATGGGAGACATAGCCACTTTCCTTTTTGGGAATCCAGACAAAGGTGTCCACCTCGTTCTTCCTTCTTATCGTTCGAGAAAAATCGACACCCCAGATATATGAGCTTTTCTTTGGGAACCGCAATTGATGGTAAGGGATGCGGATTTCGACCGTCCATCCCTTATCATCCACCCTCGCTGCCCATTCCCAGACGCCGTCCCAAGAGTAATCGCGCCAGCTATCGTTGTACAAGGTGGCATCGGCGATGGAACCAGCAGGGTTCACCGCAAAGAGGAAACCACTCCTTCTATCGAAATAGGGATCAATGGCGAACTCAAACCAATCGGAATCAACCCGGTCATCCCTTCTTCCAAGACGGCTTACGATGAGATCGGGATGAGAATCGAAAAGCCGGGCGGCGACATAGAGTGCCTCTTTATCGTAAGCCACCCATACCACCGTCTTCTCGGTTGGTTTTCCCCCATCTATCGGATCCGATTGGACGAAATCACTGTAACCCTTTCCCTGCCATACCTCTTCGTTCAGCATCCCATCTATCTTGATCGGGCTTTTGGCGAATACCGCCTTTATCACCCTCTCCCTCGGCTTCTTCTTGATCTCCTTCCCCAAAAGGAGCGTGGGTAAAAGGATTATGAGAATTACGATTGCCCCTTTCCTTATCATCAAAACCTCCTCGCTATTATCGGAAGTCAGATTCTGTCCTTTTCAAAACCGCCTCATAAAATAAAACGCTCAGTCGGAGGAAATGGTTTAGGTTAAGGCGGAAAAAATTATTTTGCTATATAAGGGGAACAACCTGAATGAAATCGCTTAATCTAAAACACTAACGAGCTTCTCCACCACAAGGTCGAGCTCCTCGTAGGTGATGGTCAATGGGGGAAGAAGCCTTATCACCCTCGGTCCTGCAGGGAGGGCTAACACCCCTTCCTCCATCAATCTTATAAGATAGGGCTTGACCTTCTCCTCCAACTCGATCCCTATCATCAAGCCCAGGTTCCTTATCTCCCGCACCTTGGGAAGACGGTAACTTCTTAGCTTGGTTATAAAGTAATCTCCCTTCTCCTCTGCCTTCTTCGGCAGGTCGTTCTCCACGATAAAATCGATGGTAGCGATGGCGGAAGAGCAGGAAAGGGGGTTCCCCCCAAAGGTGGAACCATGCCTTCCTTTAGGTATCTCCACCTTATGGGAGCAGAGGACCGCTCCCATCGGCATCCCTCCTCCTATCGCCTTGGCGAGGCACATTATATCGGGCTCGATCCCAAAGTGCTCGATGGCGAACATCCTCCCCGTCCTTCCGAAACCGGTTTGAACCTCATCTATTATCAACAGGATCCCCTCCTTATCGCAAAGCCTCCTCGCCTCTTTGAAAAACTCTTTCCTCCCGATGT
>Ga0190338_1000018_pt1 | contig 43923 bp, 29 predicted proteins | sample 4872041112_MG_FD_163434 | JGI IMG/M metagenome (GOLD analysis project Ga0190338, IMG submission 163434) | Hydrothermal vent sediment bacterial communities from Southern Trench, Guaymas Basin, Mexico - 4872-04-11-12_MG | ecosystem: Environmental > Aquatic > Marine > Hydrothermal vents > Sediment ... | reverse complement strand
GAACGATCTTGCTCTGGCGGAAAAAATAAGGAAGGAACTGGCAGGGGGAAAAAGCTTTTCCCCACTCGCTCGGAGGTATTCGGTTGATCCGTCGAGCGAAGAGGGAGGGGATATCGGCTTTATCGCACCAGAAGACCTCCTTCCCGAACTCTCGAAAGTCGCCTTCTCCCTAAAGGTGGGCGAGATAAGCGGAATAATCAAGGCAAGGGGGGCTTACTACCTCTTAAAGAGGGAGGAATAGATGAATCTGACGAAAAAACAGAGGAAATTCTTAAAGAAGAATTTCAAGAAGATGTCGGATGAGGAGCTCGCCTCCCACCTTGGCATCCCGAGGAAGAAGGTACGGAAAGCCCTTTCCGAGCTAAACCTCATCCGGGATAAAGAAAGCTCCCCGAAAAAAGAAAAAGCCGTAGTAGAAAAGAAAGAAAAAGCTTTCCCTATTCCCCGAAAAACCATCCTCATTCTCGCCGGGGGAGTAGCGCTGGTACTCCTCCTCATCTTCGTCATCCTCCCTTCTCTACCCGGAAAGTCGGGTATCTCTAAAAAGGAACTAAAGGGGCTCATTGGCTCTGTCGATCGGTCAAAGCTCAATGTCCTCCTCATCACTCTGGATACCACTCGAGCGGACCGACTGGCTTGTTACGGCTTCCCCGAAATAAAGACGCCAAACCTGGATAAACTGGCCGAGGAGGGGATATTATTTGAGGACGCCCACTGCGATGTCCCCTTAACCTTCCCTTCCCACACCTCTATAATGACCGGTACCTATACCCTCCACCATGGGATGAAGGATAACGGCTACTACTTCCTCCCAGATGAAGCGACCACCCTGGCTGAGATCCTGAAGGGGAAGGGGTACACTACCGGAGCGGTAATGGGTGCGTATGTCCTTGACTCCAAATGGGGGTTAGCTCAGGGGTTTGACTTCTACTATGATAGCTTCGATATTAAGAAGTTCAAGTCATTCAGCTTAGGGGATATTCAGCGGCGAGGAGATGAAGTTCTGAAACACGGCATCTCCTGGCTCGATAAAAATAAAGGGGAAAGGTTCTTCCTCTGGCTCCACTTCTACGACCCCCATACCCCATACGATCCTCCGGAGCCGTTCAAGAGCGAGTATATGGGAAGACCCTATATCGGAGAGATAGCCTACACCGATATGTTAGTGGGAAAGGCTATCGACTATCTCAAAAAGAACGATCTCCTCGACAAAACGATAATTGTAGTGGTAGGAGACCATGGGGAAAGCCTGGGAGAACATAAGGAGGCGACTCACGGCTTCTTCATCTACGAAGCGACCACCCATGTTCCCCTCATCTTTCGCTTCCCGGGGAGGAAATATCGAGGGGAAAGAATATCGGAGCTTGTGAGGACGATCGACATCACCCCCACCATCCTCAACGCTCTCGGTATCCCTATACCTAAAGAGATAGAGGGGAGAAGCCTTATCCCCCTAATGGTTGGAAAGAAAGCTAAAGGTACAATAACCGCCTACTCCGAAAGCTACTTTCCCAGATTCCATTACGGTTGGAGCGAATTGAAAGCGATCCAGACCCGAAGGTATAAATACATCGATGCTCCAAAGCCAGAGCTCTACGACCTTATCACCGATCCTATGGAGCTTAATAACCTCATCGAGGAGAAAAAGGATATTGCGAGAAAACTTAAGCTCACCCTGGAGACGGTGATCAAGCGTTACTCCCAAAAGGGAAAGGCAAAACGGGTGGAGCAACTTGATCCGGAAACAATCGCTCGACTTCGGGCACTTGGCTATGTCGGTGCTGGGGCACCGGTCGGCTCCTATGAAGGGAAGCCACCCGACCCCAAGGACAAGATCCACCTCTTCCGGGCAATGGGCATTGCCCGGGAATTCCTCAACAATAAAGAATACCAACTGGCAGAGGAAAAGCTTAAGGAGATAATAGCGGAGGATCCAAACATCGTCGATGCCCACTTCACCCTGGCGACGGTTTATAAGGACCTCGGGGAGATGGATAAAGCGATCGCGGAGTTCAAGGAGACATTAAAACTAAAACCCGACTATTCCATCGCCGTCTTCAACCTGGCAAACACCTATCGCCAAATGGGAAAACTGGATGAGGCGCTCGCCGGCTTCCTCCGACTCTCCCAACTCAATCCAAAGGAATATACCTCCTATGTCCAGATAGCGGATATCTATATGGAGAAGGGGGATCATCAGTCAGCCTATAAATATTTCGTAAAGGCACTTTCCCTGAAGGAGGAACTTCCTTTAGCCCACAATGGGCTTGGCGTCATTTACTACAAACGAGGGGATTTAGCACGGGCGGAGAAGGAGTTTAAAAGGGCGATCGAACTCGCCCCCAAGTTCCCCAAGGTCCACTTCAATTTGGCACAGCTCTATGAAGACAAAGGAGCCTACGAGGAGGCGAAGAAGGAATACGAGAAGGAGATAGAATATTATCCCGATAACTACAAAGCCCACTACAACTTAGGAAGATTGTTAGGGAAGCTCGGAGACAGGGAAGGAGAGATCGCAGAGCTTAAGAAATCTATTGAGCTATCCCCCGATTTGGCTGTGGGCTATCTCTTCCTCGCTAAAGCATACCTCGATAAAGGAGAAAACTTAAAGGAAGCGATATCCTTAGCCAAGAAGGGGCTCTCTCTCAACCCGCCCTCATCACTTGCTCCCTTAGGTCACTACATATTAGCGGATATCTACAATCGCTTGGGAAGATACGAAGAGGCTCGCCGTGAGGTAGCCCTCGCTCGTAAACTGGAAACGGGAGGAGGAAGCAATCGGTAAAAAGCTAACCGCTATTTAGTTTCTTCTTTATCTCTTCCAGCTTCTTTGTAATCAGTGGTTGATTAGCTTTCTTCTTCAGGGAAAGTTCAAATATCTCTTTTGCCTTTTTGAGGTTTCCCGATTTTTGATACACCTCTCCTAATTGATTAAGCAAACCAACCGGAGCATCCCTGCCCTTTACCATCCGTGCCCGTTCGTAATAGCGGATGGCATCATAGTATTCTCCGAGGCCTCTATAGGATAGGCCAAGCGCCATCAGTATCTCATAATCATTCGGCGACTTGAGCACCACTGGCTCGAGGAGGTCTATCACCTCTTTATATTTCTTGCCATCGAGGTAAAGCTGAACAAGCTCCTTTCTCGCCGCCACGAAATCGCCGTTTTTCTTCAGCGCTTCGCGGAACTCTCGCTCTGCCTCTTCTCTTTTACCAAGGGCTAAGTACTCTTTACCCCTCTGGTAATTGTATAAGGAGGAGAACCCCGGGGGAAAATCCTTGGCATAGATATAGGGAGCAGGTAGCTTGGGATAAGGGGATATGGTGAACGATATTGGCTTCGTCTCAGCAATCTCCTTCCCCCCGGAGATAACGACCACCTTCAATTGGTACTCACCTGGAGGAAAAGAAAGGGGTATCGGCTTTACAATATTGAACACCTTCTCCTTACCCGAATAGTAGCTACCCAGAAACTCCTCCTCAGAGGAGATGAGCTTCTTCTGCTGCAGGATATCGTAACGGGCGGAAAGGGAATAAGGAGAGATGCTCCCCTCACGGGGCAGATACACCTGATAGAAAAGATAGAGCTTACTTCCCTGAGGGAAAAGGCTAATGGGATTGGCAAGAAACAGGAAGTTACCCACCTCAAATGGCTTCCGCTTATCGGAATACCGCCGGTTTGGCTTTAATACCTTGAAGGCAAGAAGAGGGGTTGAGACCTGTACCAGGTCGGACGATGGCTCAGGTACATCTATAGTACCTTCAACCACACCGTATTCCCGGGAGACATTGTTCCTGAGATACAGCTTAACCCTGTACCTTCCGGGAAGAATTACCTTCTTCCCCTCAAATACAAAGGAGGAGCTCCTCACCTTCTTAAACTCCTCCTCACTAAGATTGAGCTCTACCTCATCGTTTATCTTCGCTATTATCTTGCCATTGAGATCGGAAATATCACCAATGATCTCAAAAGCGCCATAATACTTATCTTTATATTTGCCAAGCGATACATTCTTCGGCTCAACTCCTAAAGCGAAGTGTAAGAAGTAATTCCCCAACTCATCCCGGAAGGTGTTCAGAGAGGAGGAAAGGGTGATAAGACGATAGCTGTACTCTACTCGAACGGTTGGTATTCCTTTCAAAAAATTGTCCACATAATCCGAATGGATCAACCTCTCGGGCAGGGTAGCTATCTTACCCAAAAGTACGGTCGATGCTAAGCTCGGATGAAGGGAGTAGAAATCAACCGGCTCCCCATCATCGAGAGAAAGGGCAGCTCGGGCGAGCTCCGGACTCACTTGACGAAGAAGCTGATAAGCCACCCCCAGTCCCCGGTCTAAGGTCATCGATGGGAGCAATAGCTCCTCGACTCCATCGCGCATAGGGTCGTAGAGGACAAACTCCCCCACCCCGTTACGCTTGAAGAAGATAAGGTGGAAAAATGCAGGTAACCCAGGAAGCCCACCGGAATCGTAGTGCCAAAGCTCAATGGGGTAGGTGTACTGGGTATTATCAAACCTTTGGATGTCCCGCGGGGGACCAAGAAGGATATATATCCTCCCCCTATCGGTCTTCCAGCCCGGCTTATAGGTCTCCCGCCCCAAGAACTTATTGGCGTACTCAAATCTCTTGTAAAACTCCTCCTTGAACTCGTTTTTCTTCGTCCCCGGAGTGGGATCTCGCATCTTCCAGAATAACTCGATGAACTTGTCTCGCATCTTATCACTCTTCAGGGAGAGAAACGCCTCCCTCTCCTTCTTGGTGATTATATAGGTCACCTCTTCCAGCCACTTCCGGTACTTCTTGGGAAGTTTCTTAATCGCCTCCTTCTCACCCGAAACAGCAGGAGATGCCAAACAAACAGGGGAAAGCACAAACGAGATAATGATTAATAACGCACCAACGAAGACCCAAAAACGCCTCATCTTAACTTCCTCCTCCAAATATCAATTGTAATTGAAAAGTGAGCGAAGAGCAAACCCAATAAGGACCTCTAAAGGTCCAAATAATGATAGGGATCAACCGATAGCAGGGTTCCTAAGCCTGGCTTTTACCACCTCAAGCTCTTTAAGGGCGAGCAGTTGGTCAGGATCCTCCTTCAAGGAGAGCTCAAACATCTCCTTCGCCTTCTCGAAATCCCCTACCCGAAACTACTCCTCCCCTAACCGATGATTCTTGTATCTCAGGAGATACACCTCGGGAGGCTAAGCAGATTAAGGCAGATCCCCTCCTTGACCAGGGGACATCTTCCTAACTATAATGGGACGAAAACCATCCGGATGGAGCCTACCGATGAAAGGAAGGATCTTCTTATCATTATTTTTTATACTTTTTCTTTCCCTGCCGCTGATGGGGGAAAAAGTAGAGAAAGAGAGGCTCCCCTTCGATAAAGCGAAGAAGGTGATAGAAAAGGCAGGGGGGGAGCCAGATTTCAGGATAAGGCTCAGCGCGGTTAGGGCGGTTTCCCCGCTTCCCTCCTTATTTCTCCCCTTCCTCCTCAGGATGACCGAGGATAGAGAAGAGGTGGTAAGGGCGGAGGCGGTGCGCGTTTTCTCCTATCTTGAACCGGGGGAGGAAAAGGTCATCTCCCGGCTTTCTCTGCTCGCGAAAAACGACGGTAGCTGGCTTGTCCGCTATCACGCGCTTCTTGCTTTATCCAAGCTTTCTCCTGGTACTGCCTTTCCCATCGCCCGATCTTTTGCCAGGAGTTCAGAATATCAGTTGAAGATCGCCTCCTGCTATACCCTTTCCCCGAACAAGGGGAAGTATCCCCTTGCCCCTCTTAAAAAACTCATAAAGCACCCCGACTTCCGGGTTCGCACTGCTTCTTATTCAGCCCTCCTTGAGGCAGGGGATAAAAAAGCGGAAACGGAGCTTAAAAAACTCCTCTCTTCGAAAGAGCCAGAGGTAAGAAGGGTGGTGATCCTATTAATCGGCGAAAGGGGCGGAGGAAAGGGACTTAATCTAATAGAGAATATGAAGAAGGATAAATCGGCTCGAGTAAGGGAAGCCCTTGCCTCAGCCCTCAAGGAAAATGGGCGTTGGGGAAAGGAGACAGCGAAACGCCGGGCGGAGATATTGGCTTTCCTCATCAGCGATAAGAAGCCTGAGGTAAGGCTTACTGCTATCTCCTCCCTCTCCTCCCTGAAGAGGAAAGAGGACATACTTCTCTTCAACAAGGCGTTAGCCGATCCTGAGTGGAGGATAATAACCGAAGCGATAAAAGCACTTTCTCTCTTTTCCTCTCCCATGGTGGCGAAAGCTCTAACCCCATTCTTGAACCATCCCTCACCCTTGGTAAGGGGGGAAACCGCTTTTGCTATGGGGGTAATCGGCGCCAAAGAGAAGATACCCCAATTAAGGGAGCTTCTCTCCGACCGGGAGAGAGAGGTACGGATAAAGGCATCAGTAGCCCTCGCCCTTCTCGGCGATGAGAAGGGGATGAGGAGGCTAAACAACCTCCTTACTAAAGGAAACAAGGAGGAGCAGATCATCTCCTCATCCCTAATCATCAAAGCCATTGCCCTAACCGGGGGAGAAACAAAATGAGAAACCTAAGGATATCTCTGATCCTACTTGTGATAGCCCTCCTTTCTTTCGGGGCAAAAGCGTCTTCCTCTGAAGAGGGGAAAGTTCCTCTTTCCCTCTCCTCCCTTTACCGGATAGGGAACCTCCTTCAGGACAGAAACAACGATGATGTCCCAGACGGGATAAATGGGGTGATCGTGCTCCCTGAAAAACCATCCCCAGCGGAGATAGCAACAGGTGCTGAGGTCGCTTTACGACTCGGCTTTGAGACAACGGAGCTCGACCTCCCCATTAGCGCCACTCTTGACGAGGGGCTTAGGGGGAGGAAAATCCCTATAATCATATCCCCTCCCAACACGCTCCTCTCCTCGCTCGGGGTGAAGGAAGAGTTGGAGAAGCTCTCCCCCGGCGAGGGGATGGTGCGTCTTCTCCAATCCAAGGGAAAACCTTTCATCCTCATTATCGGGCGGGATGAAGAGGGTTTGAGGCGGGCGGGGCGCGGTCTCTCCTTCCGCCTCCCCTATCTCTTCTCTCCGAAGAAGGGAAAAATAAGCGAGGTAGAGAAAGAGGTCTCCTCTTTCCTCAAAAAGGAGAAGATCGCCCCTAAGACGGTTCGAACGGTCAAGGCGATCTACGGAAAGGGGGATGAGCTCCGCCGGCTATCGCTCGAGGTATCGCTTAAGGATGAGGAGGATCTTAAAAGGGCAAACATCATTTTAAGGGAGCTCGTCTCCTTCCATTTTAAGGGGAAAAGGGAAAAGGAGCTTTCGTTTCCCCGTCTTTCCGAGCTCGAGCTGATGCTCTCTACCAAGGGAAAAGAGGTATCGATCGTCATCCCTCGAGTGGGAGGTTCCAAGAAGCGGGTGCTTCCTCCACTTGAGGCGAGCGAAGGGAAAAAGGATTTCGATCTTTCCACCTTCTATAGCCTCGAGGGTATCTACAGCGATACCAAGGATAAAACAGGGAGGGGAAGTCTCCTTCCCGAAAGAACCGATACCCGGATAATCTTCACCGAAACCTCCCTTGAGATAGCCCAGGGGGTTCTCGCCATCGCCTCCCGCATCGGGCTTTCAGCAACCGGGATCATCTTCCCCATCGCCACCTTCGAGGAGGAGCTTGAAGAGGGTGAACCCATCACCAACCCGATCATTGTGGGGAAGAGGGATGAGCCACTTATAAAATCCCTTATAAAAAAGGGCAGATTGAACCTTCTCACCCTCCAAGGGGATGAGGGGCTCCTCGGCATCGTCCCCAAGGGGTGGAGGAAGAAGGAGACAGTGCTCATCGCAACCGGGAAAACGGATAAGGGGGTGAGAAGCGCCTGCTATTTCCTCGCCCACCGTCTCCCCTACCTGGGGAAGGCTGAGCTCGGTGGGACCACCCTCGAGGATGTGGAAGAGGAAGCGCTTCGCTTCTTCACTGCCGACGAGATAGGAGGCAAGGGAGCGACCGCGGGACAGCTCGCCTCGGCAATAATAAACCTTAAAAAGCTTCCTCTCTCGGGGAAACCTCAAATAAAACTATATCTTGAGGCGCCAGGAAAGGGGCTTCCGGAGAAGTTATCCACCTTCATCGAGGAAAGATTCGGGCAAAAGGTAAAGGTCTCCACGATAAGGAGGAAAGACCCGAAACCGATATTCAAAAAGAGCTTCCAAATACCCTGGGAGGGAGACGAATTAATCAGGCTCATCTCTCAGGTGAGTTCAAAGCTCTCCCCGGAGAAACCGGTTCTCATCTTCGCATTGGTGAGTGAACCACCGAAGGTGAGGGCTGAACTATCCTCAAGGATAGAAAGGATATTGTTAGAACAGGGGATAAAGAGGGATAAAATAAAGATCACCATCCTGAATGCCTATAAACCCGGCTTCAGCTGGTTGGCTTACGGGGTACTTCCCAAGCTCAAGAGATATAAAGGAAAAATAAAGAAGATAGTGATAAGCTACCAGAAGTTCCCCAGCGTAAGGGAGCCCTATGAGAACAAAAGAGCACGCCGTTATGACAAGGAGCTTCCCAACCGCTTCCTGGCTGAGCTCTATCCGATAGACGATGTCTTCGCCCAAGAACTTGGGATAAGCCGGGATCAGGTGGTATTCAAGGAAAAAAGGTACGATAAAAATAAACCCATCTACCAGATAAAGGTGGTAGATGAGAGAAAAAAGGAGATCACCATCGATTCCTTCTCCCCACCCCTAAAGGAGCAGGATTATTTCCGCGATTACCCTGATGCCCCAGAAGAACTCCTTCCCCCATTTCTTTCTCGCAACCGATACTATGGGAGGGTCCGCGTCCCCACCGGATTCGTTGAGGTGAAACAAGGGGAAAGATCGATCTTAAAGAAGAGGATCAAAACCGATTTGGAGCGGGTGTGGGAGATCTACCAGAGGGAGCTTCTCCCCACCTTCAGAAACCTCGTCCTCAAGATCACCGGTTTCCCCCGCGATTCAAAGATAAAGGAGAAACAGCCCTTCTTCAGCCTCCTCAGGTTCGATCTCGCCTTAAGCGAAAGCGACTTCCCCGTTTATCCCCTGGGTGGGAAGATGAACTACACCTACCGCGATTTAGCCCCGGAAAACCCAAAGGGGATAAGGCAGGAACGGATCTCCTCCCTCGAGGCGATCTCGGAGGACCTCTACTTCGTCACCCTGGATTTCTTCAAGGCGCTCGGCGAGGAGCTCTTGGGTCCCAAAAAACCCTTTACCACCCCGGGGCTGGTGCTACCGGTAGTCCATCCTGACGAGAGATATTTAGGAAGAGTGGGGAGACTTTCGGTATCGTTCAATGTGAACCAGGCGGACTTCCCCAAGATGGTCGTCGGGAAAAAAGAGGTAAAGCTCTCCGGGGTCAAGTTCCGGGATACCGACCTTGAGGGGCGTAAGCTCTCCTTACGGCTTAGAAGGCCCTCCACCATCGGCTTGGTGATCGAGGGGGAGAAGGCACACTCCCTACTTCTCCGGCTCTTGGTAGATGATGCGGAAAAGGGAGGAGAAATGGTGGACGCTCTTAACCTCCTCAAAAAGCAGGGGATAGCCCAGGAGGTCTTCAATTATCCCGATCTATCCCGGATGGAGTTCCTCATCCTGGACGGGAAAAAGATGTTAACGAGAGGCATAAAGGTAGAGCAAAAGGTAAAAAGCGTGGTTCAATCCAAAAAGGAAGAGGAGGAATACCCCGTCCCTCTCGATCGCCCCATCGGCTATGAGGAGTCGGTAGGGATAATGAGGAAGCTCGCTCGCCACCCCGGAGTTATCCTCTTCCCCCTCTCGGAATCCTACCAGGGGAGAAAGGTCTATGGGATGACGGTTACCCTGCCCAAGGTGGGGATGCTTCGCTCGATACCGAAGCTGATTACCTATAAACCGACCTACTTCGCCTTAGGAAGACAACATGCGAACGAGGTAACCTCGACCAACGCCATCCTCAAGCTTATTGAGCTTATTACCAGCGATAAAGATTACCTGAAGCTCCTCAAAAAGATAAACCTCGTCGCCATCCCCATAGAGAATGTAGATGGAACAGCGATCCACGACCAACTGCGAAAGATTACCCCGCTATGGATGCTCCATGCGGGAAGGTACAACTCGGTTGGGGTAAATGTCTCCTATCCCAAATTTACCGTGGAAAACGGGAGATTCGTCTTCTCCAAACCGCCCAAGTATCGCGAAGGGCTGGCGAGGCTCAAGATGTTCCGTCTTTTCCTTCCCGATGTCTTCGGCAACAACCATACCTTTCCCTCCCACGAGTGGGTTCAGCCATTCGCCGGTTATGCCCCACCGGACTTTCCCAGTTATCTGATCCCTCGCGCCCTCTTCTACACCCTCCATGGCTTTCTGGGAACGAAGCGAAGGATAGATGATCCATCACACCCGGGGAAGATGATCGAGATAGCGATACCCGACCCGGACTACCCGGAGACACTCGCCCTTGCGGTGGGGCATCGGGAGATGATCACCACCCTCTTGGCAAACAACCGCTTCCGTGATCCGGCGGGCAGGACGATCGACTGGTGGAACGAGGAGTTCCGGAAGGTATATCTGAAATACGGAGAGAAACCACTTCCCAAGCACTTCGAAACCGCCTACTATAACCATCTCCTCGTCTACTTCCCGGCGAAGAACAAGAGCCCAAGCTCACGCTCCTTTATGGCTCGCTTCCCCAACATCACCGGTCTCGAATGGGTAACGGAGACAGCGGATGAAACCCCTTACGGAGCCTACTGTGAGCTCGCCTCGAGGGCACATCTCATCTGCGATGAGGCAACGGCGAGGATGCTTGCTACCTCCTCCTTTGAGATAAAGAGGGAGGGAGAGGAGTATCGAAACGGGGGGAGGCTTACCATATATCGAAGGCGTCCGGTCATTCCGGCGAACCTTCCAGAAAAACCGTGGATAATATCCGGTGAGATCAAGCTAAAATATTAAGGGGAGGTGAATGTATGAACAAAAAGAAGAAGATGGTGCTCAAAAAACACCATCGAAAGGAAAAGGCGAGAAAAAGGAAATTGGCCGCCTTGAAGGAGCAACTGGAGAAGGGGAAGAAGTCTTAGTTTTCTAAAACATCAAAAGAAAAAGGGGAGGAAGAAGATCTTCCTCCCCTTCTGATTCCACCCCTTTTTATTTCTTCGGGAGTATTCCGTGCTTCTTCCAGATCTCCTCCATCATATCGTAACGCTCGCGGTTCACCTCGACCAGCTTCTTGGTGTGCTCGTAAACCTCCTGATAGGTGACTTTCTTCCGGGCAACACCAGTCTTCACCGCTGCCTCGGCAACCGCTGCTGCCTCAGCGGGCATCACCTTGGGATCGACCGGGTGGGTGATGATGTAGTCTTCACGGACTTCGTCATCGGGAATCAGATTAGCAAGGGCGTGGGCGGCAGCATAGAGCATCTCTTCGTTCACATCGGTAGCCTTCGCGTCGAGGGCGCCGCGGAAGATACCAGGGAAGCCGAGAACATTGTTGATCTGGTTGGGATAGTCGGATCTGCCGGTAGCGATAACCTTGGCACCTGCCTCGAGCGCCTCCTCAGGCATGATCTCGGGTACCGGGTTAGCCATCGCGAACACGATCGGATCCTTCTCCATCCGCTTCACCATATCCTTGGTCACCAGCCCGGCAACCGAAAGGCCGAGGAACACATCGGCACCCTCAAGGGCCTCAGCAATACCGCCTTTTTTCTTCTCCCTATTGGTGGTACGGGCGATCTCCTCCTTGTAGGGGTTCATATTCTCCTTTCTTCCCTCGTAGATGATCCCCTTGGTATCAACGAGAACCGCATCCCGTACGCCAGCGCCCATAATCAGCTTGGTCACATAAATACCGGAAGCTCCGGCACCGGAGACAGCGACTTTAATATCCTCAAGTTTCTTTCCCACGATCTTCAAGGCGTTGATAAGACCGGCGAGAACCACTACCGCCGTCCCCTGCTGATCATCATGGAATACGGGGACATCGAGCTCTTTTCTCAACCTGGTAAGGATGTCGAAACAGCGAGGAGCAGAGATATCCTCCAGATTGATCCCACCGAAGGTGGGCTCGATCCACTTTGCGAACTTGATGATCTCCTCGGTATCGGTGGTGCCGATACAAAGGGGGAAGGCATCGACACCGGCGAGCATCTTGAAGAGAACCGCCTTACCTTCCATAACCGGCATCCCCGCCTGGGGACCAATATTACCCAGACCGAGAATAGCAGTTCCATCGGTCAACACCGCCACCAAATTGTCCCTGGCGGTGTAGTCGTGGACCTTCTCCGGATCCTTTTCGATGACCTTGCATGGTTCAGCAACGCCAGGGGTATAAGCAAGGGTGAGATCATAGGCGTTCCGTGCCGGAACCTTACTTATAACCTCTATTTTTCCGCCACCGCTGAAGTTATTAGCATGATAAGCTAACGCCTCTTCAACGGTATACTTTACAGGCTTAATTTTCATTTTACCCTTCTCCTTACTGCTATAAAGTTAACGATAAAGACCTCCCATAAAAATTAACCTGCTTCCCCCCTTTGGGGAAGCAGTTTATTCTATCTCCCTCCACTCCTGAAATCAAGTAAAATTTTAGGGTTTATCTTTTTCCCTAAGGAATAACCCGGCCTTCATCCCCGCTGCCCGTCCCGAGACCACCGCATCTCGCACCTCCATCGGAGCCTCGGCAAAACCAGCAAAGAAAACACCGGAGGAAGCGGAAAGAGAGGGGAAAAGTGGCGCTTCAGGTTTGATGAAACCCTCCTTGGTGGTCGTTAGTCCGAGGATGTGGGCAAGCTCCACATTCCTTGGGCTGGGAAGGACTCCGGTGGCAAGAACTATCACATCCGGGGAGAGATTCAACTCCTCACCAGCGATCGTCTTAAACCTGAGCTTAAGCACCTCGGCGGAGTCAAAGGTAGGGAATTTCGAAACCCGGAAGAAACGCACTCCCTTTTCCTTCGCCTTCTCGAGATAATCCTCGGCAAAGCCAAAGAGGCGAAGACCAGAATGGACTATCGATACATCGGTATCTGGAGAGAGCTCCTTAATCTTAAGCGCATTCTTTACTGCCGAGGGGCAACAAAGCCTGCTACAGTAGGAAAGAGTATAATCCTCGCTACCGCGGATGCACTGGATCATCGCCACCCGGCGAGCGGAAAAGGTCCCCTTAGCAAGCTTTTCCTCAAGCTCCCATTGGGTGATCACCCGAGGGTCTTTTCCATAACCACAGACGGTTGGGGTACAGACCTTCCCCTCGGTAGCTACGAGGATGACGCCTACGGTAAGGGGTTCGTCACTTTGAGAGAGTTTGACGAGGAAATCCCCCTCCCTTTTTGATACATCCGCCACCTCTGATCTCAGATAGATCTTTATATTTGGGTCCTCCTCAACAGCGGATATTAGCTTTGAGACAGCAGCCTGTACATCTTCTTGATAAAGGGTGAAGTAACCATCCTTAAAGAGACCTCCTAACTCTTCAGCCTCAGCAACCAGATGCACCGGATGTCCTAATGAAGAGAGGGTCAGGGCAGCCTCAAGCCCTGCCACCCCACCTCCGACAACCAATGCGGAGGAGGAACTGGGCATCTTCCTTTCCTTTCGAGGATCAAGGTGAAGGCTCTCCTCCACCTTAGCTACTATCTCCTCTTCGTCCCTCAATTTGGAGGGGTTGACGAAAAAGATCGCCTCTTCCAAAAATCCTACCGCCTTGGCGAAATGCCTCCTCTCGAATACAGCTTCAGGAAGGACGGTGATAAGGATCAACCGGGAGAACCCCTTAGTAGACACCACCTTCTTTATCTCCTTAGTGGAGAGGAAATCTCCAAGGAAGGGGAAACTCCTCACATAGGAGACCTGGGAAACAGACCTGATCCTCCCCGAAATCACCCTGGGATCGAGTTTAAGATGACGGAGGGAATGCTCGCATATAAAGACGCCCACCCCTCCTTCTCCAACCGTTTCCTCCCCCGTGGCTTTGGTTGAAGGTATCTCCTCTCGAGCAAGGCGAGGAGCAACCACCGCAGCTGCCGCTGTTCCTTCCCGCACCGCTTCTTCCACCCCTTTGGGACCGGTGAATGTCCCTGCCACCACTACCCGGGGGTTATCGGTCTCGACCGGGGAGAAAGAGGTAGTCTCGGCAAAACGATACCGATTTAGCTTGATGCCGAATAAAGAGGCGAGCTTCCTCGCATCATCTGGGGCACGGAGCCCAGTCGCAAGCACCACCGCCGAGAATCGACCTCGTTCTTTTCTACCCTCCCCATCCTCATAGCGAATGATGATATCCTGATTCCTCTCATCCTCCTCAAGGGAGGTGATCCTCCCGTATATAAAATCTACCTTACTGAGGGATTCAAGAGAACGGAGATAGGCCTCGGAACCAAAGCCATTGGTCCTTATATCCCGGTGGAAGATAGTTATCTCAGCTTTGGGGTATCTCCTTATTATCGTCCGTGCTTGCTTCAAAGCACTATTACAACATATGGTGGAGCAATAGGGGGCACCAATACCCTCTTCGCGCGAACCAACGCAGAGGACGATCCCCACCTTAGCCGGAATCTCTCCATCTGAGGCTCGGAGGAACAACCCTCCGTAGGGACCGTCGGGATCGAGCATACGCTCCACCTCCAATGAGGTAAAAACATTGGCAAACTCCCGGTAGCCAAATTCCTTTTTCCTTCCCGCATCGAATTCAGAAGCGCCAGGGGCAAGCACCACCGCCTCAACTGCGAGTGTTATCCTCTTCTTTTCCCGGTTATAATCTATGGCGGAAACAGGACAGACAGTGGCGCATAAACCACAACCAATGCACTTCCTGCAGGTAAGGCAGCGAGAGGCTTCGGATACCGCCCGCTCCTCAGGAAAGGTAAGCTCAACCTCGTTAAAATTACCTCTTCGTTCGGCAATTGAGAGGTGAGGAACAGCTTCTCTCTTTTTGGGAATATCCTTATAATCCGGGATGAACTTCCGCCTCTTCATCTCACGCCCTCCTTTATATAACGGTCGATGCCCTTAGCCGCCTTATGGCCTGCGGCTATCGCCTCGACTACCGTTCTTGGTCCAGTAACCACATCGCCTCCAGCGAATACACCTGGACGTGCAGTAGCCATCGTCCCCGGGTCGACCTCGATGGAGTTCCAACGGGATATCTCAAGCCCGTGATCCTCCCCGAGAAAGGAGACATCCGGCTGTTGGGAGATAGCCGGGATGATGAAATCGCAGGAAATGGTGAATTCAGAACCCGGGATGGGGACGGGACGCCTTCTTCCGCTGGCGTCAAGTTTGCCCAACTCCATCCTCACACACTCCATCCCAGTAACCTTCCCATCTTTCCCCAGTATCCTGGTCGGTGCAGCGAGAAAATGGATACGAACACCCTCCCGCTCCGCCTCAATCACCTCCCAGGGGTTAGCAGGCATCTCCTTCCGGGAACGACGGTAGAGGATGGTAACCTCGGAAGCACCAAGCCTAAGCGCCACCCTAGCGGCATCGATCGCTGAATTTCCGCCCCCGATAACGACCACCTTATCCCCGGGCTTTTCCTTTCTCCCCAAATTCACCTCACGGAGGAACTTGATGCAATCGACCACTCCCGAATACTCCTCCTCGCCAGGCACTCCAAGTTTATATCCCTCATAGGCACCGGTGGCGATGAATATAGCGGAGAAACCCTGCTCGAAAAGATCATCCAGGCTGAGATCAGGACCGATGGGGGTATTGAGCCTTATCTCAACCCCCAGCTTCTCGATATATTCGATATCGTGGGCAAGGACATCACGGGGGAGCCGAAATTCAGGGATGCCGAGATACATCATACCACCAGCCACCTTCTCCTTCTCAAAGATAACCACCTGATAGCCCATAAGGGCGAGGTCATGGGCACAGGTAAGACCGGCAGGACCAGATCCAACCACCGCCACCTTAAACCCGTTCTTTTCCTTTGGCTTGGGGTAGGTAAATTCCCCCCTTTCTCTCAACGCTATCTCGTAGTCGGCGACGAACCTCTTCAGGGCTTCTATCGCTATCGGCTCATCGACCAAACCTCGATTGCAAGCGGCTTCACAGGGATGAGGACAGACCCTGCCGCAAACCGAGGGAAGGGGGTTCCTCTCCCTAACCACAGCGATCGCCTCGGCGAACTTCCCTTCAGCGATGAGACTCACATAACGCCTTACATCGATCCCCGCAGGACAGGCAAGGGAACAGGGCGGGGTCTCCCTTACGATCCCGAAATAGGGGGGGTAGCTTGCTCTGTCTTCCCTATCCACTGCGGAGCGCTGGAGAAGCCCTTCCTCAAACTGGGAGTAAGGCTTGATGGGACAAACCCGAGCACAAGCGCCACAGGAGATACAATCGTCATTAACCAAGGTGGGCTCCTTGGAAAGGGAGATTATAAACCCATCCTCCTCCTTCTTCACCTCCTCTATAGACCCATTAGAGATGATATGAATCCGGGGGTTAAGAACAGCCTTAGCCACCCTCCTCGCAAGGAGAAGACGGGCAGGAAGCTCGGAGGGAGCGACAAGGGAAAGCTTTTCTCCCCTTCCCCCAAGCCTCTCCTCCCGCTCAAGTAGATAGACATCCACGCCGAGCTCAGCTAAATCGAGCGCTGCCTCCAGCCCGGCGATGCCTCCGCCGACGACTAATACACCCTTTTTCTCCATCTTTCCTCCTACTTCCGGTTAATCCCTTTTCTACCCCACTTCGGGGTAGTACCCTCTATCTCAACTATATCAACCTGGTTTAGCCTTCTTAGATTAGAGAGCTGCCCCAAAACCTGGGGGCGGGGTAAAGCGGTGAGCTTAGCCAGTTCGGGAACAGAATACGCCCTCTCCGCCAATAAGGAGAGAAGCTCGAAAGCGGTAAGCTCATCAGAGATGACGCTATAAAACATCCGTTTGAGCTCGAGTTGGGTGAATCGCTCACCAAAGAGATTGCCCTTTTCTGAAAGCTCATCCCGTTTTCCTAAAAGGAAGGGGAGCTTCCGTGCAGAAAGCCCTTTTTTCGCCGCCTCGATCTTCCTCTTGAGCCTCTCCTCAGAAATCTCCTCAAAAAGCGAAGGGAGAGGTTCAATCCTCTCCAAAAAATCCATAACGAACCGATCGACCTTCTCCCCACCCTTACGAGAAACTTGACAGAAGAAGAACCTAAGGGGAGATATCCCCAACCAAGAGATAACTGCAGAGATAAGATCAGCCAAGCCTTCGCTTCTCTTCCCTTCAGGGTCTTCAGTTGACAACACATCCCCCAAAAAGATACCATCTACTCCCCTGAGAAATGGCTCAAGAAGAGAGGCAGGAGGAAGCTCTGCCATTGTATCCTCAAGCCAAAGCTCCACCGATGAGGGGAACTTTTCCCTCTTCCCTATTCCCCAAGTAGGGGCAAAAACGACTACCTTTTTCTCCATTGAACTCTCCTCCCCTTCAGGATCAAAAACCATCTCCTTAAGTGCCTCAGCTGAAAAACACAGAGATAGAACCTCCTCTTCTTTCGAAAGCCCATCGCTCACCCTGATGATTGGGCAAAAAGTAGAAAACAGAACCTTATTTTATATCCCTTAATGAGGAAAAGGTCAAGATTTTATTTCAATGGAACAAAAGAAACCTTCCCCTCTCTGGGAAGGGGAAGGAGGGGATCGGCTAAGGAAAATGGGGGCTCGGGTAAAGAAGCCACCCGAGCCCCAAAAGTTCGGGAAGAAATTACACCCCGAGGATCTTGTCCACCTCCTCCAAATCGTGTTCCATCACATAGGGGATACCAGTGACCTCGGCAGCCTCCTTGGTAAGGGCGATGAGATCATCACGCCCTATGCTATCCAAGGTGAACTTCCGAGCACCAGCCATCAACTGCCTGAGACCGGTAGCCAGTCGATCGGCGTAGGTATACATTCCAATGGCACCAACGGGTAGCCGCTCGAAGTCCTTCCCGTACTTCGCCTTGAGCTCAGCAGCCTTGACATAGATCTGCTCGATGTTGTTGCCGTACTTGGAGACGGAAGGAGGAAACTTGCCCTCCCTGATCCCCTTATCGATTCCCTTGGATATTGAGATGAGAGTAATCTATCGGATAATCCTTGGTGGCACCAGCGGTCACTTTAGAATACGGCTGAGGATAGAGCACCTCTCGTCCCCGGAGCGAAGAGGTTCACACCTCGCAGCCACCGGGGCAGCCATCCCAAACAAACGGGACAAAGACCGGATATGGGAGCTACATCAGGAATGCGGTTCTTTGTTCCCGTAGCCAAGCTTGCATTGGGTCTCTGAAAAGTTATCTTTTACCACCTCATTACATCGGTTTATTTATTAAGCCTTTAAAACAAGGATTTACTTCCTCGCCTAAATTATTTTGCTCTTTGGGCCTCACCTCCTATTACTCCATTTTTTACAATAAATTACACCCAAAATTCCCCCTTCTCTTAGTCCCCCCAAAAACCGTTTGCCAACAAAAAGCCTCTTTTTCAAAATTCTTATGGATTAAAATCCCTGGAGGCTTGAAAGGAGAGGAAACCTAAAATTTAAGGTAGTAAAAACTCGATAAGTCCTCCGTCTCAAACTACAATATCCTTTTTCCTCTTTCTCCATTAAACAAAAGAGGAGATTGTTATATCAACTCACCCTCTCCTGTCAACCCTAAAAATTTTTCCCTAAAGGAGCTAAGTGGGAGGTATCGTTGAATAAGATGAGCTCTCTCAACCTCTCCCTCACCCGAACGATGGATAAAGAGGCGTTCATTACCGGAAATGACCGATAATGTCTGTTATCGATCCCCAAGAGATGGAAGATGGCGAGTCGGACCACCATATCATGGGTGGCGATGAGGATCCTCTCTCCTCTATGAGTGGAGAGGAGTTCATCGATCTTCCTCCCCACCCGGTCCCGTACCATATCCACCGTCTCAAGCCCGGGAAGATGAACCTTAGCCGGCTCCGTCTCCCAAAGCTCCTTCTCCTTGGGATATCTCTCTCCCACCTCCTTCCAAGTAAGTCCCTCCCAAGGACCAAGCCTTATCTCTCCGAGCTCGGGATAAAGCTCGAGTCTTCCTCCAGGATGATGTCCCAGTATCGCCTCCACCGTCTCCTTTGTTCGTCTTAAGGGACTGCTGGCAAAGAAATCTATCTCCTCATTCGCCAGCCGTTTCCCGAGGAGAGCAACCTGCTTCCTTCCAACCTCATTTATGGGTTCATCTATCCAACCCATAAACCTCTTCTGTCGATTGAATTCGGTCTCTCCGTGGCGGACAAGGAAGAAAATGGTAACCGTCATTACCAACCAACCTCCTTCATAACTTATCGAAGTTTAATTCTACGACAAAACGAAGGGGAAAAACAACCACTATCCATCTTGACAGGAAGAGTATATATTGGGTAAAAAGAGAAGGTCTATTGTTTTTCCTTAAGGGGGGAGAGATGGAATTCTTCGAGGTAGTGGCCAAGAGACGTTCTGTGCGAAGGTTTCTCGCCAAGGGGGTGGAGGAGGATAAGCTGACAAAGGTCCTTGAGACGGCAAACGCTGCCCCTTCAGCGGGCAACCTCCAAGCCTACGAAATCTATCTAATTAGGGACGAGGCGTTGAAGGAAAAGCTCGTTGATGCTGCCTACGGACAACTTTTCATCGCCTCTGCCCCGGTGGTTCTCGTCTTCACCGCCAACAGAAGACGTTCTGCAGCGCGGTACGGCTCGCGGGGAGCGGAACTCTACAGCCTTCAGGACGCCACCATTGCTGCCAGCTATGCTCAGCTCGCTGCTGTCGCCTTGGGACTCGCCACCGTATGGATCGGTGCCTTCAATGAAGAGGAGGTGGGAAAAGCCCTTTCCCTGCCAAGGACGGAGCGGCCGATAATCATTCTTCCCCTGGGTTATCCTGCGGAGGAGCCACATCCTACAAGAAGGAGAAGACTCGAGGAGATCGTCCATAAGGTGGAAGGATAGAGATGAGGGAAAAATCTGTTTATTCCTTGACAAGGGGGGGTTCCTTATATATAAGGGTTCATATGAGAGGATAATCCTTAACTCACTTAATTTTCCCCTTAAGAATATAAAGGAAGAAGGGGGCAATGAATCATCGATTAACCACTGAACCGACGGTAAAGAAGTTAGAGCTGGTAAAGGAGGGGAGCTACGAGAACCTCCTCAAGCTCTCTATTTTTATGTTCATTAGTCTCATTATCCTGCTTGCGGTGGTAACTGGCTCATTTCAGAAGGCGGACTATTGGTATCACCTTCGCTATGTCCCACGCTATTTCACCCTTCCCCTATTCCTCTACGCCTGTATGGTGGCGATACATCTCCCTTACCGCGCCTTCCTCTGCTTCCGTTACCGTTCCTTCCCCATAAAGGAGAAAAAGAGACTTCCCCGAGTGACGGTGGTAATCCCCGCTTACAACGAAGGGGAGATGGTGGAGAAATCGATCCTCTCCGCTGTCGCCGCCGATTACCCCAAGGAGCTAAAGGAGATAATCTGCATCGATGATGCCTCCAAGGACGACACCTGGTATTACATCGACCGGGCGAGAAAACGCTATCCCGATCTGGTGAAGACGATAAGGTTCAAAGAGAACAAAGGAAAGAGGGAGGCACTTGCTGCGGGAATGAGGATCGCTAAGGGCGATATCATCGTCACTATGGACTCCGACAGCGTGATGGAGAAGGACGCCTTGAGGGCGATTGTCGCCCCCTTCGATGATCCCAGGGTGGGCGCTGCCACTGCCAAGGTAAAGGTATATAACAAAACGGAAAATCTCTTAACCAGGATGCTCGCCGTCCGCTATACCTTGGCTTTTGAATTCTTCCGTGCCTCCCGCTCTGCCTTTAGAACGGTCTTCTGCTGTTCCGGCGTGCTCTCCGCCTACCGGAAGACGGTGATCGATAAGATACTCGAGCCTTGGGTGAACCAGATATTCTTAAACCAACGGTGCACCTATGGGGATGATCGTTCCCTCACCAACTTCGTCCTTCGCTCAGGGTACGACACCGTTTATCAGAAGACCGCGGTGGTCTATACCACAGTGCCCAACAACCTGAAGAAGCTCGCCAAGATGTTAACCAGATGGCACAAGAGCTTCATTAGGGAGAGCATTATTTTCGCCACCTTTATGTTCAAGCGCTATCGCCCCAGAAACCGGATATTACCTATATTCGATTTCGTCCTTTCGGTAACCCTCATCCCCTTCCAGTTCTATATTCTCTTCTACTCGATGAGATATTTCTTTATCGACCCCGTCCTTATCCTTCGCTTTCTCGCTATGATAAGCATAATGGGTTCCATCTACATCCTTCTTTACATAAAGTTCGAGAAAAACACCGACTTTGTCTTCGGGATGCTTTATCCCTATCTCCATGTATTTGTCCTTATCTGGACCGTTCCTTATGCGATAATCACCTTAAGGGACACCTCCTGGCTTACCAGATGAGCTCTGTTAAATATAAAAGAGAGATATTTTAAAAAAATCAAGGATATCTTCCCCCCTGAAGTACGGTATCCAAGCAAGAAAGCTCGCTTTTGCTGTTTTTTGGGTCTAAACTATAAATTTTTACCTCGGTATGTCGATATAAAGATAATGGAACCTCCTTCAGAGGGAGGGAGTATTTATCTGAAGAAGAACAACTGATTACCAAATATGATGGACACCTCACCCGTTATTTTAGCTGATTTCCCTATGGAGATAAAAAAGAGGGACATCCTCCGTCTCCTCGGCTATCGGAGAGCCAAGACGCCACCCTCACGGGTGCTTAAATTGGTGGAAGAGGTGGTAACCAGAGCTTCGGAGCTAATCTTCCCCCGGGCGGTCTATCGCCTCATACCTGAAAAGGAGTACCCAAAACATATCCTCTTCCGGGAAACAGAGGTGATCGGCCTCGCCATCTGCACCGTAGGGGAGAAACTCGATGAGGAGATAACCAAGCTTTCGGAGAAAGGTGAGATGCTCGAAACCCTCATTCTTGATGCTCTCGGTTCCGAAGCATTGGAGCGGACAGCTGACTACACCAACGCCCATATCTGCCATCGAGAGGATATCGCTCACCTCCACCCTTACCCGAGGATAAGCCCAGGCTATGGTAAATGGGAGCTTGAACAACAGCGGATCATCTTCTCCTTTCTCCCGGTGGAGAAAATCGGAGTAATGCTAACCCCAGGGCTAATAATGGCTCCCCGGAAGTCGCTCTCTTTTGCGGTACGATTGATGAAGAAACCCTACCCCTATCCTACAAAACCCTCCCTCTGCGATATTTGCCACCTAAAACATTGTCCCTTTCATCAGAAGGAAGGCTAATTGCCAACTTTCTCCCTTTTAAGGTAACCATCGAACCAGGAAAGAGCACGCCTTAGTACATCTATCCGATGAGCGGGCTCCCGGGAGATACCATGTCCCTCCCGGGGATATCTCACAAATTCAAACCTTTTCTTGAGCTTCTTCAGGGCGGTGTACATCTCAAGTGAGTTGCTGATGAAGGTATTAGCGTCCGCGTCCCCGTGGAGGATGAGCACCGGGGTCTCAATGTTCCTCACATAATAGAAGGGAGAGCGCCTTAGATAAGGATCGAGTTTCTCCCAGTAATAGTAACCTAAATACTCCTTCTCGAAGGTGGGGATGTTCGAATTGGAGAAATCGGTGATGAAGTTGAAGATGCCGTACATCGATACCGCTGCTTTGAACCTTTTGGTCTGGGTTATCGCCCAGTTGGTCATATAACCGCCATAGCTTCCTCCCATTATCCCCAATCTATCAGGATCGGCGATCCCCAGCTCAATCACCTTATCCACTCCAGCCATAATGTCGCGGAAATCGCCTCCGCCGAGATCGCCCCGGTTGATGGTGCCGAACCTATTTCCATATCCCGAGCTCCCCCTGAAATTCGGAGCCAAAACCGCATAACCGGAAGCGGCAAATATCTGCATTCCCCTATCCCGAAACACATTCCGCACCCTACCATGAGGTCCTCCATGGACGATGACGATAAGGGGGTATCTCACCCCCGGCTTATAGTCCACCGGTTTGACCAAGACTCCTTCTATCTTAAGCCCGTCCGAGGAGCGCCAGCTTATCACCCCCTGCTTCCCTATCTTCCTCTTGGAAAGATCAAGGTTCAGGGCGGTGACCTTCCTCTCTGCTCCCTTTCCGGAAAGCGGCAGGAGGAAGACCTCGGGAAGGCTTTTCTCATCCTCACGAACGAGGAGCATCCTCTTAGCCATCCGATCGATATCGAAGCCGTAATAGTTCGCCTTCCCCCTGGTTATCCGCTCCACCTTTCCCCCTGGCGCGGGGACGCGGAAGATATGGGTCTCGGTGCCAAGTGGTGCTTCAAAGTAGATGAACTTGCCATCAGCACTCCAGCGGAATCTGCTTATCGTCCGATCGAAGGAGGAGGTGAGCGGTCTCGCTTTACCCCCAACTACCGGGATTATGTAGATCTTCTCGATGGAGGCGGCAAAGGTGGGATCAACCGGGGCAAGGTAGGCGATGAACCTTCCATCAGGGGAAAAACGGGGCATCCGCTCAGGACCGGGAAAGCCGGTAAGCTTTCTCGCCTTACCTGTCTTCACATCAAGGAGGAAGATATCGTAGTTCAAATAATCATCCCTATCTCCGGTATAGTTAGTGGTATAAGCGACCAAATCACCCTTCGGCGAAGCGACTATCTCCCCTACCCCGTAGTCAGCGGTGGTTATCCTCCTCTTCTTTCCCGATTTCACATCGATGCTGAAAAACAGGATCCTCCTTTTGTCCTTTCCCACCACCCGGGCATCAAACCCCTTCTTTTTCTCCTTTTCCCTCCTCTCCCGTTCCTTCTTCGGAAGGGGCTCCCGAGTGGTATAGACGATGGTGTCTCCAGATAGCCAGGAGAAGCTGATCACCCCTTCCTTCTCCTTGGTCAACTGCCAGGCCTCCCCTCCATCATCCCTGATGAGGAATATCTGATTCTTCTTTCCTACCCTGTTTGAGAGGAAGGCGATAGGCCCCCCTTCCGGTGACCACTTGGGGGAACTGTCCCGTTTCTCCGAGGTGGTCAACCTTATAATCTCGTTTTTCTTGAACCTTATGAGGTAGAGATCGGGGTTGTAGTGGTTCTTGGCAAGATTGACCCGATTCAAAACAAAGACCGCGCTCTCACCCTCAGGGGAGAAGGCTAAGGAACTTATCGTCTTCACCCCCACCATCTCCTCGATGGTGATCGTCTTCTTCTCCTCAGATAATCCGGAGAGGGAGAAGAAGACAACACTAACCAAAAGAAACGAGAAAAGAAATCGCCTTTTCATTTTACCCTCCCAAAGATATCCCTACACTCCTCTTTACAAGTTTGAGAAAGAGCCAAGTTCCTAAAATGCTCACCACCCCAGCAAATAGGAAGGGGGTGGAGATATTGTAAGAATCAAGGAGCTTCCCTCCAATGAGGGGACCGCTTGCCAAACCGAGGCTCATCGCCAAATTGAATAGGGACATAGACTGGCCCATCCCCCGCTTCCTCCCCGGCTCTACCATCATCGCGGTAGCCGCGGGAAGGGCGATCGCTGAAGCAACACCGAAAACAACGCTTACGAGAAACAGGGTAAGGAAGGTATGGGCTAAAGGGAGAAGAAAGAGAGCTAAAGAAACAAGCGAAGCCCCGATAAAGACGAGCTTCTTCCGTGATTTCCTGTCGCATAATCTCCCGAAGTAATCCTGAAGAAACGAGGTAAGAAGTATGTTCACCGCTACCAGAACACCAATCCCCATCTCCGCCACTCCCGCCCTTCTGCTAGCAAAGATGGGGAGAAAGGAGGCAACGATCCCCCGGGCGATCGAGTTGGTGAAGCGAAACGCCATCACCCCTTGGATCGTAGGATGGATGAGTAATTTCCTATAAGAAAGATGGCTCCTCTCCACCTTTTTATGATAGCCGAGTTCGGGAAGAAAGAAGAGAACGAGGAGGAAAGCGAAGAAGGATAACCCTCCCATCAGATAAAAATCCATCCTGAAGCCGAAGAGATGGGCTACCACCCCGCCCATCAATGGTCCAAAGCCAAAACCGGCAAAAAGGAAGAGGTTCATCCTCCCCATAAGAGCCCCCTCCTTCCCCCTCTTTGCCATATCTCCCACATAAGCCATAGAGATGGGAACGACCATCGCCGCAGCGAAACCCTGAAGGAAACGGACTAAGGCGAGCGCCTCTCCACTCTCAGCGATCACATAACCCAATGACACCAAACTATAGATGAAGAGCCCCAGAGCGATGAACATCTTCCTCCCAACCCGGTCGGAGGCAGAACCGATTATGGGGAGGAATATCGCCCGGGAGATGGAGAAACCGGAGAAGATCACCCCGATGAGGAACCCACTCGCCCCAAGCTTCACCGCATAGATGGGGAGAAGGGGTGAGATTAAGCCGATACCAATCATCGAGGTGAATATGGATAACCCTAATATAGAAAAAGCCCGCTGTTCCAAGGTATCACCTCAAGCATTTATCCTCTTAAAATACCTGAAACAGGAGACCGTTTCAATCTCTAAGCATCAGCCCTACCTTTTTAAGACGGAATTCCCTCTCTACTCCTTGACAAAAACCCGCCGGAGGAGCACAATTAAAAGGAGCTTGAAATTTTTAAGGAGGATGTGTCGATGAAGAAAAGCGTAATTTTCCTTGCGATAGCCATCATCGTACTTGGTGCACTTAGTGTAGCGGCTCAGGAAGGAAGAGGCACGGGAAGGGTCAGGGGAAAGGTTCTCGATGAGAAGGGAAAGCCGATCGTAGGTGCCAACATAACTATGGTCAGCGACGAGTTCACCGCCACCTTTAGTGCAGTGAGCGATAAAAATGGAGAATGGGCGATAATGGGGTTCTCCGGTGGGATGTGGAAGATAACCGCCTCCGCCCCGGGTTATGCCCCCAAAACCAAACTCGTACGCCTTACCCAGCTTGCAAGAAACCCCTTGATCACATTCACCCTCAAAAAGGGTGAGCCAGGCAAGGCTGCCCTTGCTCCTGGTTCCAAGAAGATATTCGATACCGCTCTCGAAGCCTATAATGCAGGGAAGTACGATGAAGCGTTAGCCGGTTTTCAGAAATTTTTGGAGAAGAACCCCACCCTTTACCAAACTCATATCAACATCGGCAACTGCTATCGGAAGCTTAACAAGTATGAGGAGGCAATAGCCGAATACAAAGAGGTTCTGAAATATGAACCCACTTCAGTCCAGGCACTGACCAACCTCGGTGAATGCTACGCCAAGGAGGGACACCTGGATAAAGCGAAGAAATACTTTGAAAAGGTAACCGCTCAAAGCCCCAACGATCCCGTTGTCTTTTACAATCTGGCTGAGATCTACTTCAACGCTGGCGCAGTGGACGACGCCATCGAAAACTACCAGAAGGCGCTCGAGTTAAAGCCAGACTGGCCTCCCGCAATAATCAAGCTCGGTTATGCCTACTTAAACAAAAACGACATCCCGAAAGCGGTAACCTATTTCAAGAAATATCTTGAGGTCGCTCCTGATGGTCCCGATGCTCCGGTGGCGAAACAGCTTTTAGAGCAGTTTAAGGATCAACCACCCAACAAATAAACAAACCAACTCTTTCTTAATTTCTCCCCTATAGGGAAAAGGGGGGATTTTATTGCCTTTTCAAGGGATCATCATATGAAGAAAGGCTCTTTTTCATCGATAGGGGGAGTATATTCCAGCTGGGGAATAAGGGCGCTACCGGGTATTGGAATGTTAAGGGGAAAGAGCATCTTCTTCTACAGCCGTCGCATAGGGAAGGCACCCCAGGGCTATTTCCCGGACGAAAGATATACCGACTTTCCTGCGCAAACAACCATCTTGGCAGCCGCTAAGATTATAAGGAATGATCAGTGGTGGCTGGGATATTGGGATCATAAGCGCCCTCACCTCCCAGAAGCATGCTGAGGTGGAAGCAAATGGAGAAACGCTGCATAAGGAGAACAAACCCCCACCCACCAAGTATAGCCACCGTTACTCCGCTCTTCAAGTATAAACCAGGGTCTGTTTTCTCCTTTGTCTGGATCCAAAACCATTCCCTTGTCCCCTATTTGGACTATCTCAACGAACCCTGGGGCGTTTCCATCGTCCCTCAGGGCGATATCCTCTTGGCAAAATTCAGTTATAGATTTAAAATGTAGTTCTTGGTAATAAGGGTGCTCATAACCCAATAACCATTTAGAGAGGGAAAGATGGAAAGAAAAGGTGTTTTGTCATTCCTACTTTTTATCGTCTTTGGAATTTCACTTATCAGTCTCGCTCAGGTTCCAAAGCCTAAGGAGGTAATTGGCTTCACCATTGGCGAGGACAGGAAACTACCGGAATGGAACCAGGTGGTTAAGTACTTCAATCTCCTGGACAAAGCGTCGGACCGAGTGAAGGTAATGGAGTTGGGAAAAACCACCGAGGGAAATCCGTTTATCTTGGCTATCATATCCTCCCCGAAAACCATCGCCAATCTCGATTATTATCGGAGAATCCAGGAGAAACTCGCCGACCCCAGAACGATAGGTAAAAAGGAAGCAGAAAAACTTATCCGAGAAGGAAAAACGATCGTCCTCATCACCTGCACCATCCACTCTACCGAGATAGCGAGCACTCAATTGGCGATGAAGCTCGCCTATCGCTTGGCATCGGAGAACAGTCCCGAGGTGCGCCACATCCTCGACAATGTGATCCTACTTCTCGTCCCCTCGCTCAACCCAGACGGACAGGTGCTGGTGGTGAACTGGTACAAAAAGACCCTGGGAACACCTTACGAAGGAACCTCGCCTCCGTTCCTCTACCACAAGTATGTGGGACACGATAACAACCGGGATTGGTACTTCTTCAGCCAGAAGGAAACGAGGCTCACTGTGGGAAAGATCCACAATGTGTGGCATCCTCAGATAGTTTACGATATGCACCAGATGGGCTCCTCCGGTGCCCGGATGTTTCTCCCTCCGTTTATCGACCCGATCGACCCCAATGTGGACCCCATCCTGGTGGCGGAGATAAACGACCTCGGCACCTCAATGGCGGCAGCGCTCATCGGAAAGGGGAAGAAGGGGGTACTTATCAACGACATATTCGATGCCTGGACCCCAGCCCGCTCCTATCAGCATTACCATGCTGGAGTACGCATCCTTTCGGAGTTAGCCAGTGTGCGGATAGCTACTCCAATAGTCGTCCCCAAGGAGAGGCTAAAACGGGGAAGAGGGGGAAGGAACTACCTCCAATCATCCTGGAAGTTCCCTCTTCCCTGGGAAGGTGGTGAATGGCATATCAGGGACATCATCGAATACGAAGAGATAGCTGCCTTCGCCTGCTTAAACCATGCAGCGAACTTCCGCACCCGCTGGCTCAGGAATTTCTATCTCATAGGGAAACGGGCGGTTACGAGAAAAGCCCCACCCTACGCTTACATAATTCCCCGAGGCCAAAAGGACCCAGCAACAACTGTAAAATTGCTCAATGTGCTCCGAATGGGTATGGTCGAAGTGGAAAAAGCCATCTCCCCATTCCTCGCCGATGGGATACGCTATCCCGCGGGTAGCTATGTGATAAGACTTGCCCAGCCCTACGGCTCCTTTGCCAAGACCCTGCTCGAGGTGCAACATTACCCCTACATCCCCCAGTATCCAGGAGGACCGCCGAAAAGACCCTATGATGTCACCGCTCAAACCCTCCCCTTCCTTATGGGGGTGAGGACGGTCGAGGTGAAAAAGCCTTTTACCGCCGACCTTGTTCTCGTAGATAAGATAAAGCCACCCAAAGGGAGAATAGTTGGGAGAGGAGGCAGGTACTTCGCCTTCTCGCCGGAGACGAATGTAAGTTTCATCGTGATGAACCGCCTGCTCAAAAAAGGGGTAACCATCTACCGTACCAAAGGAAAACTTGTCATAGGAAAGGAGAGCCTCCCTCCGGGAAGCATCATTGTAAAAAATGAGAAAAAAGTAGCAGGGGATATAGCGAGAATGAGCGAAAAATTTCCCATCACCTTTTACCGCTTGAGAAGGCTTCCCAAAGTGCCTCTGATGAGGGAGGTTTCCCCTCGAGTGGGGATATATAAAAGCTATGTCCCCTCGATATCCGAGGGCTGGACCCGGTTCGTCCTCGAGCAGTTCGAGTTCCCCTATAAGAGCATTTTCAACAGGGATATAAGAAGAGGAGGACTTGCCTCAAGGTTCGACGCCATCATCCTCCCGAACCAAAGAGCAGAAACGATAATAAAGGGGCTTCCTAAAGGGAAATACCCTCCGAAGTACACCGGTGGTATCGGCAATGAGGGTATAAAAGCCCTTTCCTCCTTCGTTGAGGAGGGGGGTGTCCTCATCGCTATGGGTTCAGCTACCGAGCTTCCCATCAAGTACTTCCCTCTACCGGTAAGAAATACCTTAGCCGGGCTTTCCTCGAAGGAATTCTTTATCCCTGGCTCCATCCTCAGGCTCGAGGTGGACAACACCCATCCCATAGGATACGGTTCCCCGCGAAGGACCTATTGTATGTTCCGCTTCAGCCAGGCTTTCTCAGGGGATAAAGGGGAGACAGTGGCAAGATACCCGGCAAAGGATATATTGGCAAGCGGGTTCATCCTTGGAGAGGGACACCTGGCAGAAAGATCTGCTCTGATGGTCGTTCCTTATGGGAGGGGAAAGGTGGTATTGATCGGCTTCGATGTCCTCTATCGGGCACAGGCTTACGCCACCTTCCGTCTTCTCTTCAACTCAATATATCTTTCCACTCTTAAATAAGGAGGGTTGATGAAATGAGGAAGAAGTGGGTAATAGTCGTTGGTCTAATCATCGCCCTCGCCGCTTTCATCCCTTCGTACGGGGAGAAGCGAGCAGGGGAAGCACCGCCCCTCCTCATTCCGGAGAAGCTGGTGCCGGTAATCCTAAACGAGGTCTCAGGGGAGATCCCCTTAAACAACGAGATAATGCTCGCTGGCATCAATCACAATCGCCCCGCTTCCGAATACCTGAACCATTTCTACGAATCGGAATATATGCTGAAGAAGCTCAAGGAGTATGGGATCGAAGGGAAAATAGAGAAGCTTCCCTCTAACAAAGGGAGAAAAACCTGGGATGCTGTCTCCGCTGAGCTGTGGATGGTTAAGCCGAAGCTGGTCAAGCTCACCTGCCTCGATGATGTCCCCGCCTGCCTCGCTCCGGGAAGCGCCTCCGCTGAGGTTACTGCCGAGCTCATCTATGTAGGACCGGGAAACAGGGAGGAGTTCTATAAAGGTAAGGATGTAGCGGGAAAGCTTCTCCTCGTTGACGGCTCTCCCTTCTCCGCCCTCCGCCTGGGGATAGTGAAGTACAAGGCAGCAGGTATAATCTGCTTCTCCTCATCCCATCCTGAGTACGACCCCGATGAGGTCGGCTGGAACTGGCTGGGAGGATGGGGTGGAGGGATGAGCAGTACCTTCGCCTTCGTCGTCTCCTCCCAGATGGGGAACGAGCTCAGGCGGATGCTTGAGCGGGGAGTGAAGATAACCCTCCACGCCAAGTGCAAAACCACCAGTTATCCTGAAAACAACGAGGTGGTGGTAGCCCTCATCAAGGGAACTGAGCATCCTGAGGAGGAGCTATGGTTCACCGCCCATCTCTTCGAGGGATTCGCCAAACAAGGGGCGAACGACAACATCTCGGGAAGCGTTGCTATCCTCGAGGTGGCGCGGACGATAACCAAGCTCGTCCGTGAGGGGAAGATACCTCCTCCGAAGCGCTCTATCCGCTTCCTCTGGATAAACGAGTTCTCCGGAACCATCGCCTACATCAAGAAACATCCGGAACTCCTTAAGCGAGCGTTTGCGGTGATCAATGAGGATATGGTGGGGGAAGGACTGAGGACGAACAACGGCATCTTCCGGCTCAAGTGCACTCCCTGGTCCCGTCCCAGCTTCCTGAACGATGTGGTGGCGAATGCAATCGAATATGTGGGGATGACCAACCGTGATGATATCGAGGGAAGACCCCATGGGATCCTCAATCCGATATACTCCCCCCATGGAAGCCGTGATACCTTCTATTACAGCATCGATCGCTACTTTGGAGCGAGCGATCATGCGGTATTCGACGATGGAGGGGTGGGGATCCCCGGCGTGATGCTCATCGTTTGGCCCGATATGTGGTACCATACCGATCGCGATCGTCCGGATAAATCGGATTCCACCCAGCTGAGAAGGGTTTGCTTCCTCTCCACCGTTTCCGCCCTCTTCCTTGCGAATGCGGGGGAGAAAGAAGCGCTCACCCTCGCCCCCTACATCCTCTCCCAGGGGCTTTCCCGCATCGCTTGCGATATGAAAAGGGCAACGATGCTCCTGGCAAAGAGCAAAAAGGAGGAACTTGCCACCAACTATAAGGAAGCGGTCAACATCGTGCATCAATCCGTCCTCAGGGAGAAAGAAGCCATCGCCTCAGTCTCCTTCTTCGCCAAGAACAGCCCCAAGGTATCGTCCCTAATCAACTCTCTCTCGAGGAACCTTACCGCCCGGGAGAGGATAGCGCGGAGGGATCTCTTCACTTTATATCGCTCCTTGGCAGTCAGGTTCGGGATGAAGCCGATCCTGCCGAAGCTAAGCCTCGAGGAGAGAAAGGCGGCGCGGCTGATACCCAAGAGAACAAAGGACTTCGAGGGCTATTTCAACTCCTTCCTCTTCTATATGAGGATAGGAAAGATGCCCCAGCTCAGGCTTCCGAGGATGGCGACATTTGAGATAAGAAACTTCATCGACGGAAAGAGGAGCATCCTCGACATCCGAAATGCGGTCTCTGCAGAATATGAGCCAGTACCACTCGCCGAGGTAACAAAGTACATCAAACTCCTCGAGAAGGCGAAATTCGTGACAATAGAAAAGAAGAGAAATAAGTAGCAGAGGAAATAGGGCTAAAAATTAAGGGGTGCCTTCTTAAGGCACCCTTTTTTCTAAGTGTAGCTTGGCTTTAATCCTTCCTGCTCTTATCTTCACATACCAATCATCCTCGGATACGCGAAGGAGTAGAGAATAATTTTTATCCCCTCCCCGAAGTTCCCACAGGATGTAATATCTACCCTTACTCGAAATGAAGGAGGATTTCAATATCCCATAGGAGGTCACTACAGTGGTTTCCTCGATCACCTTCTTCCCAAAGCTAAACTCAGGGTATTGCCCAAACGATAACCCAGCAACAAGAAAAACAAGAGGGACGGTTAGGAAGATAAACTTTACTCCCTTCTTCATCTACCTTCCCTATACTAAAGGTTAGATTATCTACCGAAAAGTTCTATAACAAAAATAAATCAAAAAAATTTTTTTGTCAATATAAAAAGTTTCTAAACCAAAAAAACACAAACCATCTTTATATAAAAAGAGGGGAATTATTCCCCTCCCTCTCAATAAACCAACCTATAGCGTTTATCAAATAAAGATACTAATGGAGACCGCCTCTCTCCTCTCAGGGTTGTCTCAACTTCGAGGTGTCTCAAGAAGTGCCTTCATCCTCCTTACCGCTTCGCCAAGTCCGATAAGAGCGGCGTGAGCTATGATGTTATGCCCTATATTGAGCTCCTCGATCTCGGGGATATCGGCTATCTCCCGGACATTTCTGTAGGTAAGACCATGCCCCCCAAGAACGCGAAGCCCGAGCTCCCGCCCAAGCTTGGCGGAAGCGATTATCTTATCGAGCTCCTTCTTCCTCTCCTCCTCCGTCCTTGCCTCAGCATAACGACCGGTATTTATCTCGACAGCATCGGCACCGATCTCCGCTGAGGTTCTTATCTGCTCCTCAACCGGATCGACAAAGATGCTCACCGTAATCCCGCCAGCTTTAAGCTCGCGGACCGCCTTCTCCATCACCTCCCTATTCTTCACCACATCGAGGCCTCCTTCGGTGGTTACCTCGTCGGGCTTTTCCGGAACCAAGGTGGAGGTATCCGGCTTCTCCCGGAGGGCGATCTTTATCATCTCTTCGGTAGGTGCCATCTCGAGGTTGAGCCTCGTCTTTACCACCTGTCGGAGTAATCTAAGGTCCCGCTCCTTTATGTGTCTTCTATCCCCCCGGAGATGAACCGTTATCCCATCGGCACCGGCGAGCTCAGCGATAACCGCCGCCTGTACCGGATCGGGCTCGTTGGTCTTTCTCGCCTCCCTGATGGTGGCGATGTGATCGATATTTACCCCAAGTTTAGTCATTTATCCCCTCCCTAACTTATTCTAAGAGGAAAGTTCTCGCTCTATCACCTGGGAAATTCTCCGAGCGACCGCCTCTATCTCATCCTTATCTTCCCCTTCGACCATCACCCGGGCGAGTAGCTCAGTGCCAGAATAGCGGACGAGCACCCGCCCTCTGCCTGAGAGGGCTTCCTCCTCCCTCCTTATCACCTCGGATATGGCAGGGATCTCGGAGAATGGCGGTTTGCTCTTAACCGGGATATTCAGCAACACCTGAGGGAAACGGGAAAAACCCTCAGTAAGCTCGGAAAGGGAGGCTTTCTCCTCCCGCATCACCTCGAGCACCCTGAGAGCGGTGATGATCCCATCCCCGGTAGCGGAATAACGGGAGTAGATGATGTGCCCCGACTGCTCCCCACCAAGGGAGAGGGAAAGCTCCCTCATCTTCTCCGCCACCTTCCTATCGCCCACTCCGGTCCGCAGCAGTTCTATCCCGGAGGCAGAAAGAGCCCGCTCCAAACCAAGATTGCTCATCACCGTAGCCACCACCGTATTCCGAGCAAGCTCCCCCTTCTTCTTGAGGTAGCGCCCCGAAATATAAAGGACATCATCGCCGTCGAAAACCCTGCCATAAGCGTCAACGAACATCGCTCGATCACCGTCTCCATCGAAGGCGATGCCGAGATCAGCTCCCTCCTCCTTCACCCTCTCCGCCAATACCTCGGGAAGAAGGGAGCCACACCCTTCGTTTATGTTGACCCCGTTTGGCGATACGAAGTAGGCGGAGGCAGAAGCACCAAGGGCGGAAAAGACCCTGGGGGCGATGTCGTAGGTAGCTCCGTTGGCACAATCGAGGGCGATCCTCATTCCGGAAAGATCGACCCCGGAATCAAGCAGGTACTGGAGATAGCTGAGTGAAAGCTCCGCAGGCGGGGTGAACTGAATCAACTCACCCCTCCCAGGAGCAGAAAGCGAAGAAAGCAATTGCTCAAGCTCCTGCTCGAGCGCATCAGCGAACTTATTTCCTTCGCCATCGAAGAACTTTATCCCGTTATCGGGATGGGGATTATGGGAAGCAGAGATGGCACAGCCAGCGGAAAAACCAAACCGCCTTACAAGATAGGAGACCGCTGGAGTGGGAAGGATACCCGCCAAAGCGACCTTTGCCCCGGCGGAAGAAAGCCCCATAGCAAGCGCCCTCTCCAGATCCTCGCCAGAATCCCTGGTATCCCGGGCGATCACCACCACCCGCTCCCCTCTCCCGAGCATCTCACCTAAAGCAAAGCCGATCTTCCTCACCGTCTCCTCATCCAAGGGGAACTCCCCCGGAACCCCTCTTATCCCATCGGTGCCGAATATCCTCTCCATTCTCGGTTAAAGCCCCCTTATTGCTTTGATATCGTTACCTTTACCTCTTTAGGTATTATGGATACTATCCTAAGGTTTCCCTTCTTCCCCGATATTATATCCACCTTAGGGGAAACCATATACCCCATTGCGAGAGGAACAAGCCCTTTTCCATAAACCACCGCCCTAAAGTCGGACGGTCTAAGCCGCTCCAGAAGGGAGGAAGGTCCCTCCACCACCACCGCTATCTTCTCCGGCTGGAAACTCGCTCGATAGGAACTTCGCACAAGCTTAACGGGGATACCTTCTATCCTTCGTCGTTCTATCCTCTCTCCGATCTCCACCGACACCTCGGCATAACGATCCCCGAGCAACCGTACCCTTGGGTTGGGAACCACCAATCTGACCCGCTCACGGAAGGAGCTCGCCCGCTCCGCTACCGAGACCGGGGTGGTCAAAACCTGATCAAGCGAGGCAACTTCGCTCCTCGCCCCTTCGACTATCACCTGCTCCGGGGATACGGATACCCTTCGCACCGCAAAACCTGATTTCGGTGTTCCCACCACCGAGGGCACCACTGGGAGCTTCCTCGCCATCTTCTTCTCTATGGTAAGCTTTATCTGTGATGGAGAAACCTTAACCACATTAGCCCCCCCAGGGAGATGGACGAGATCGGCGGTTATGGGTATTATCTGCTCTCCTTCCGTCACCTTGGAAAGATCTACGATGACATTTATCTGGGCTTCGCTCAACCGGCTGAGGATCACATCGGGCGCCTGCACCCTAACATCGACCGTATCGGGGTATTCCCCAGCAATAGCCAACTTGCCGGGAAGACCTGCGAGTTGAAGGGGTACCCGAAAATCCATAACACCGCGATTGCCACCACTCACGATGAACCAGAGGAAGATGGCGATAAAGAGAGAGATGAGTTTCAAAGAAAGATTGGCAAAGGGATTAAACCTCATCTCTCTTCCTCCCTTTTCTCCCCCCTCTTGAGGAGCCAGCCGAAGAAACCTCGCCCTACGGGCTTCTTCTTCTCTACCTCGAAGATGGTGTAAAGATCGCGCTTCAAAGCTACCGGTGAAAGCCTCCTCCTTATCTTGCCCTTATAGGCGTATGAAATCTCCCCCGTCTCCTCGGACACAACGAGACAGACCGCATCCGTTTCCTCGGAAAGGCCTATCGCCGCCCGATGCCTTGTGCCTAAACGCCGGCTGAGATAGGGATTGGAGGTGAGGGGAAGAAAGCAGGAGGCAGAGGCTATCTTGTTCCCCTGGATGATCACCGCTCCATCATGGATGGGGGACTTCGGCTGGAAGATGGAGACGATGAGGTCATAGCTCACCAAAGCATCGAGCCTTATCCCCCCTTCGATGTAGCTCCTTAGCCCGATGTTCCTCTCAAAGGCGATGATCGCTCCGATCTTGCTCCCAGCAAGGGTGGTGGTAGCCAGCACCACCTCATCTATCACATCCTCCATCCCCTTAAGATGCGAGCGCGGATGAGCAAAAGGGTTCCTCCCGAAGATAGCCAGCCCTCTTCTTATCTCCGCCTGGAAAAGGACGATGATGGCGATCACCAGGTAGCTTAGGAAATTGCTCAGAAGCCAGTTGAGCGTCCTCAAATTGAGCGCCTGAGAGAAGTAGTAGGCGACGATGATGAAGGCGATGCCAAGGGCGATCTGGACTGCCCGGGTACCCCGGATGAGGAGCAGTATCTCATAGATTAGAAAGGCGACAAGAAAGATATCGATGAGGTCACCTATGGTAAACTGAGATATGGAAAGAAAACTGGAAAAAAATCCCATCTACATCCTCGCTTCCCTTACCTTCTCCGCTATGGTGATCACCCTCTTCATCGCCGCCACATCGTGAACCCGGATGATATCGCCCCGATTGAGCACGATGGCGGCAACCGCCCCCGCCGTCCCCTCGAGCCTTTCTTCTGGCGGAAGATCAAGCACCTTCCCGATAAACGACTTCCTCGAAGGACCGACAAGCACCGGGCGCCCCAAGGACCTGAACGCCTGCAACATCTCTATTATAAGGTAATTATCCTCAACATTCTTGGCAAAACCGATACCGGGATCGATCACCACCTGCTCTTCGGAAACTCCTGCCTCCTCCACCTCCTTCATCTTATCCTCAAAAAAGGAGACTATATCGCCGATGAGATCCCGATATGGTGGGCGTTTATGTCTTCTCTCCGGAGGATTCGGCATATGCATTATGATCAAACCCGCTTTATACTCCCTAATCAGAGGGAGAAGCTTCTCCCCTTGGTAGAGCCCTCCAACATCGTTCACAATATCCGCTCCCACAGCAAGCGCCTCTTTCGCCACCTCCGGCTTATAGGTATCTATGGATATCAAAGCCTCTGTTTTCTCCCTTAGCTTGGTTATCACCGGAAGCACTCGGGAAAGCTCCTCGGAGACGGAGACGAGCTCCGCTCCGGGACGGGAGGATTCCCCGCCGATATCGATCATCTCCGCTCCGGAATCGATCATCATCAAAGCGCGGTCAACCGCCTTCTCTGGGTCTTTATAAATGCCATCGCCAGAAAAGGAATCCGGGGTGATGTTGATCACCCCCATAATAACGGTGCGCGAGCCAAGAGTAAGCTCCTTCCCCCTCGCCTTGAAAGGGATCTCCCTTCTTCCAAAACTGGCGATCATAGAAGAGAGCCTCTCACCCACTCTGGCAAGTCCAAACGGCTGGCGTTTGAGCTTCTCTATAAGCAATCGATACTGACGCAGGGTCCCCGAAAGGAGGACATCGGTCTTACCCTCCCTAAGCTCAAAAGCGGACCGGGAAATGGCAGCTTCCCCTCCTAAGGAAAGCATCTCCTGCTTAAGGATATTCCCTGCTCGAAAATCGAGACCGAGAAGTTTAATGGGGAGATGAAGGAATTTAGGCGCCATTATCTCTATCCCGGTAGGATCAACGCCTATCTTCACAAGTTCTCTTTCAGCCTGGTGGATATTGAACAGGGGTAGAAAATAAGAGCGAACCCCCATTTTACTTCCTCCAAGTTTCTCAGAAACCGAGGCAAAAATGAAAAAGAAACGAAGGGCAAAAACTAAAAGCTCAGATTAACCAACAAACGATTCACCTACTACCGGATGTTTCTTCGGCTTAGTCTTCTTCTCCTTCTCTGTGGCCTTTTCCCCTTGGGCTACTGGTTTTGCCTTTTCAGCAAGGGGTTTACCCTCAAGGATGAGTTTTATCTCCTCAGCGGTGAGCACCTCCCGCTCGAGCAGCGCCTCTGCTATCCTCTCGAGAACCTTTTTGTGATCTAAAATGAGCTTCTTTGCCCGCTCATAATTGGTAGTTACTATCCGCTTCACCTCCTCGTCAATCAGCTCCGCGGTCCGCTCGCTGTACTCCTTGGGGTGGGCGAACTCCTTGCCGAGAAATATGTGCTCATCCTTCCTGCCGAAGGTGAGTGGTCCTAACTGATCACTCATCCCCCACTCACAGACCATTCTCCGCGCCAATTTGGTAGCTCGCTCCAGGTCATTCCCGGCACCAGTGGTCAGGTCTTTGAGGAATATCTCTTCCGACGCCCTCCCTCCAAGCAATACGCAGAGCTGATCCTCCAGGTACTCCTTGGTATAGGTATGGCGATCGTCTATAGGGAGTTGTTGGGTCACTCCAAGTGCCGTTCCCCGGGGAATGATGCTCACCTTATGGAGGGGATCGGTCTTGGGGAGGAGCATAGCGAGCAGGGCATGCCCCGCTTCATGATAAGCGGTGTTTTTCTTCTCCACCTCGGTGATAATCATACTCTTCCGCTCCACCCCCATCAGCACCTTGTCCTTCGCCTCTTCGAAATCCTCCATCATTACCTTATCCCGGTCACGACGGGCGGCGAGAAGCGCCGCTTCGTTCACCAGGTTCTCGAGATCGGCGCCGGAAAAACCGGGAGTCCCCCGAGCAAGCACCGAAAGATCAACATCCGAAGCAAGGGGGATCCGCCTCGTATGGACCTTTAATATCGCCTCCCGCCCCTTCACATCGGGCCTATCGACCACTATCCGCCGGTCGAATCTCCCCGGCCTCAGGAGCGCCGGATCGAGGATATCGGGGCGGTTGGTAGCAGCGATGAGGATAACCCCTTCGTTCGATTCAAAACCATCCATCTCCGCTAAGAGCTGATTCAGGGTCTGCTCCCGCTCATCGTGGCCTCCACCCAATCCAGCACCCCGATGGCGACCAACTGCATCTATCTCATCGATGAAGATGATACAGGGGGCGTTCTTCTTCCCCTGTTCAAAGAGATCGCGCACCCGAGAGGCACCGACTCCAACAAACATCTCCACGAAATCGGAGCCGCAGATGGAGAAAAAGGGAACATTCGCCTCACCAGCGATCGCCCGGGCGAGAAGGGTTTTTCCCGTGCCCGGAGGACCCATCAGGAGAACCCCTTTGGGAATCCTTCCTCCGAGACGCTGAAATTTCTTCGGATTCTTGAGAAAATCTATTATCTCCCGGAGTTCCTCAAGCGCTTCATCAACCCCGGCGACATCCTTGAAGGTAACCCGCCGTCTGTTCGAAGGGGCGAGTTTTGCCCGGCTCTTTCCAAAAGATAAGGCTTTATTACCCCCAGCTTGCATCTGCCGCATAAAGAAGATCCAGATGATGATGAGCACCACCATCGGCGCCCAAGATAAGAGGGCGGCAAGCCAGGGGCTCTGGGAAAGCTCCTTCGCCTCTATCTCCACATGGTGTTTCCTCAGTAGGGGGACGAGACCATTGTAGTTGCTTGGAGAAACAGTATGGAAACGGGTCTTCCCGTCGATATAGGTCCCCTTTATCTTATCCCCCTCGATGACCACCTTAGCCACCCGCCCATGCTCCACCTCGTCGAGGAACTGGGAGAAGATTATCTTCTGCTCAGGATTGGCAGAGACCTGGAACAGGTTCCAAAGAAGAAAGGCTATTATCACCACTACCAACCACAATCCGATGTTCTTGGCAAAAAGATTCACCTCAATTTCCCCCCACTATATCTATTTACCACAAAAGATTAAATTATTCATCAAAATAAGCGATGTAAGGGAGCTCACGAAGCCGTTCCTGGTAATCGAGCCCGTAACCGAAGACATATTTATCGGGGATCTCAAACCCCACATAGTCAGGAGATAGATCTACTTTCCGCTTGAAAGGCTTATCCAGAAGCACGCATACCCGGACCGTACCCGGTCCCTCTTCCTTCAGATGGTTCAGCAGGTAGTTCAAGGTCACCCCAGTATCCAAGATATCCTCGACCACCAACACATCCTTTCCCCTTATGTCGAATTCCGTATCGAAGATGATTATCTTCTTTGAAGATTCACCCATCGCCTCTTCGTCGGTCTTCATCTTGACGAAATCTATCGTCACCGCCACCCCCCTCTCTCTAAGCTCGCGGATGAGATCGGCAAGGAAGAAAAAACACCCCTTAAGTACCCCGAGGATCGCTAACTCCTTTCCCTTATAATCAGCAGCAATCTCGTCAGCCAACTCTGAGACCTTTTTATCTATCTCCTCGGGGGTGAAAAGAATGCGTTCCTTTGCCATCAAAAGACCTCCTCGATAAGAACTATCTCCTTGGTATCGGGGAGCACCTTGAACCTCTCCCCAATCTCGATACCGGCTATCCAAACGATATCTCCATTACTTAAAAAGAGGGGAATACTATCGCGAAGCTTAGCCGGGATCTTTCGAGCAATGAAAAAGTCCTTCAGCTTCTTTCCCCCGGGAGCACCAAGGGGATGGAAATAATCCCCCTCCCGCCGGTTTCTTACCTCAAGGGTCGAGGAAAGTTTCGATCGATCAAGCGCGGCGTAGAGAGGGGAAAAGGTCCTTCCCTCTTCTCTAAACTGCTCCCGGGAGATAATCCTCGCCCGAAACCGACGGCTAAGCTCAGGGATCTCCACCTCACCAGGAATGGAGAAGAGATAACGAAAGGAGACCCTCCTCGTCTCTCTCCGCTCCCGAATTATGAGAGACCCACCCTCCTTAAAGGCGATCAGTCCTCGGGGGAGGGATAGCATTCGCCCCTCGTCCCCCTCAGCAAGCGAAAGGAGGGAATCCACATGATTGAAGGATAATCGGCGGATATCACCCTTCACCCTGAGAAAAGCAAGCCGTACCACCCTCCTCCTCAGAGAGAGAGGAAGGGTAAGAAATCGGGCGATATCGAGAGAGATCCCCCCTTCATCAGTTGAAGCGAGTTCACCCATCCGTTCCATAGCGAGCTCGGTAAGGAATTGATCATCTACCCTGGCTATCTCTGCTGCCCGAGAAAGGGTGCTAACCACCTGAGGATTAAAATGCTCCTCAAGATAAGGGATAAGCTCCCTCCTTACCCGATTCCGCATAAATAAGAGGTCATAGTTCGAGGAATCGATCCGATAGGATATCCCCTTTGACCGAAGATAATCGATCACCTCCGTCCTGGCGCTCTCTATCAGGGGTCTTATTATCCCCTCCTCAGTGGTGGGGTAGATAGCAGAAAGCCCCGCCAAGCCAGAACCACGAATCAGCCTCATCAGAAATGTCTCCGCCTGATCATCCTTAGTGTGCCCTATGGCTATTTTATCCATCTTTAATCGTTTCTTCAAGGAAAATAAAAATTTATACCGAGCTATCCTCGCCGCCTCCTCTAAAGACAACCCCTCTGTCACAGCGATCTTGCCCACATCCGCCTTCCCTACCCTGACCGGAACCCCCTTCTTTTTCGCTAAACGGCGTACAAACAGGGCATCCTCCTCCGCCTCCTTTCCCCTAAGCTGATGGTTCAAGTGAGCCACCACCAGGGAGAAGGAAAGTTTATCCCGAAGTTCCAAAAGGATGTGGAACAAAGCAGTGGAATCGGGTCCCCCGGAGAGAGCAACCAATATCCTCTCCCCAGGCTCGATCATCCGATACCGAGATATCGTAGAGGAGACCTTCTCTACCAACATAGGGAAAAATTAAACTCCCATTTCTCTGGAATTGGTTCCCGCGCTTAAAAAGGCTAATGGTGGCGGTGCAGGGATTCGAACCCCGGACGCTGCGGATATGAGCCGCATGCTCTAACCAACTGAGCTACACCGCCACCTTCCCAGCTACTTTATTTATGATATTTCGCCACACCCCCCTTGTCAAGGGGTTTCATCTACGGATTATCATCCGAAAGGCTCAATGGGTGACCACCTGCAACGGGGAGGTTGCCACCTCCAGGTGAGGCACCGCCTCCAGGGTGGATACCATCCGCAGGGATTAATTTATAGCCGAGGCAGAGATAGCAACCTCAAATGTAGGGACAGCCCTTGCGGCTGTCCTCAGGCAACCGCCTGAAGGGTTTATATTAGAGATTGAGGTTATTCCTCCTATGAATCCGTGGGGAGGTACCCCCCTAAGGGTGGTTACCTCCCGGAGTAGCGTCTTCCCAGGGTCCAGGTGAAGAGGGCAATTAAGAATACACCGATGAAGCCCTCACCGAAAGCTAGCACCCGTGCCCAAGAACTGGCGAGGGGACGCATATCACCGTAGCCGATGGTGGTAAAGGTGATCCCGCTGAAGTAGAGGTAGTCCCAAAATCTAGAGAGGGGTTCCATCTGGTCGGTAATGACCCATTTGAATGCCCAGAATAAAAAGGCGAAGGAGATGATGATGACACCTGCAGAGATCAAGGGGCGTCGTGGTTTCTCGCCATAGCCACAGAGGAGGGAAATGGTTCGATCAATGCTCCAACGAGAGAATAATGCTCGTAAGAAACATTCAACCCAGCAGAGGAAAAGTTTATGACGCTTTTTCCACCATTTGGTTTTCTTCAATTTTTCTTTTAGGTCTTTGTGTTTCTTGAAATATTTGTTCCATATAGTTTTTCTTTCAAGGGTTTTTTCCCGGAAGGCTGCCCAGGAAGCATCGTCGTAGCGCCCGATCTGAAGGAAGTAGTTCTTTATGGTGAGATAGGATTCTTTATATGCTTCTGCTTCTTCTATCTCTTTCTTAGTTAATCTATCTTTTGCTCCTTCAGGGAAGAAGTTCCTCTTGGTTATTGTTTTAACTCCAGTTAGGGTAGCGAACGCTAAGATGGCTTCGGTTAGGGTGGTATCTTCATCCATCTTTGCTTGAGATAGGTCGGCATAAGCTAAAATTGCTCCGTGTAGATTGGCATCCCAAAAGGTAGTTCTTTGAAGGTTAGAGAGACCAAGATTTGCTTTTGAAAGGTTAGTTAATGAGAGACTTCCTTCCTTTAAGTCGGCTCCCAGTAAGTTGGCTTCCTGTAGGTTGGCAAACCGGGGGTCAGCTTCCTGTAGGTTGGCATACTGGAGGAAAGCTTTCTGTAGGTTGGCTTGCCTGAGGTCAGCTCCCTGGAGGTTGGCTTCCCTGAGGAAAGCTTCCTGGAGGTTGGCTACCACGAGGGAAACTTTCTGTAGGTTGGCTCTAAAAAGGTTAGCTCCCTGTAGGTTGGCTTGCCTGAGGTTAGCTTTCTGTAGTTTGGCACCCCCGAGGTTAGCTTCCTGGAGGTTGGCTCCCTCGAACATATCTCTGAAATCAGGGTATTCCGTGAGGTCTATTCGTTCAAGGATAAATCTCTGAAGGTCTCCGTTATGCGTGTCAATCCATTCTTTGAGTTTCTCAAGGTATTCTCGCTTATCAGGGAGATGATACCAGCAGTAATCGGCAAGGGTGAGTGCATCATTATCACAATCGGGATGGGCACATTTTTGGGGGTTATCTCTGGTGTTTAATTTCCTTTCCATCGGGATAAATAGCTCCGTTCGTTATGATTGGTTAGCCTCTGGTATCTATCTTAGCGGATAGAGGCATCGGGTCAAGAAAAAATTTAATCAGGCGGGTTACCACCCGGCAGGGTGGATACCATCCACAGGGATTCATATTATCCGAGAGGGAGAGTTTACGCCCAATACGAATCCGGGAGGTGGTCAACCTCAAATGTAGGGACAGCCTTTATGGCTGTCCTCAGTTTTATATGAACGCCTGGCGGTGCTACCGCTTATGAATCCCCGGCGGTGGACACCGCCCGGACAGGGGCAAGCCCTGTCCCTACGGGCGACCGCCCGAAGGATTCATATGAACGCCCGGTGGTGCTACCACCCTACGGGCGACCGCCCGAAGGATTCATATGGACGCCTGGGGGCTACTTCCTGTGAATCCCCGGGGTGGCTACCCCTTATGAATCCCTAACGGCGGGCGCCGTTCAGGGGCAAGCCATCCGGGCAGGGACAAGCCCTGCCCCTACATTAATTAAAAAGATGTAGGGACAGCCCTTGCGGCTGTCTTTAGGACAGGGGCAAGCCCTGTCCCTACGGGCACCGCCCGAAGGATTCATATGAACGCCCGGTGGTGCTACCACCCTACGGGCGACCGCCCGATGGGGAGGCACCGCCTCCAAGGTGGATACCATCCACAAGGATTCATTCATATCCGAGGGAGAACTACCGCCTATATGAACCCCTGGGGTGGTCACCCCCTGGGGGTGGAT
>Ga0190338_1000016_pt1 | contig 46317 bp, 37 predicted proteins | sample 4872041112_MG_FD_163434 | JGI IMG/M metagenome (GOLD analysis project Ga0190338, IMG submission 163434) | Hydrothermal vent sediment bacterial communities from Southern Trench, Guaymas Basin, Mexico - 4872-04-11-12_MG | ecosystem: Environmental > Aquatic > Marine > Hydrothermal vents > Sediment ... | reverse complement strand
CTTCTATATCTATTAGGAGCGGAAAACGATGGCCCAGATCCCTACCAAAGAGATAGAAAATAGGATAAAACTTCTTCAAGGGAGGCTTAGGAAGGAAGAAGTAGACCTTTTCCTCGTCTTCCAGCCGGTCGATCGGTTTTATTTCTCAGGGACGATGCTCGATGGACTTTTGGCAGTACCTAAGGAAGGAGAGCCATTCCTCGAGATAAAAAGAGGTATCGACAGAGCCAAAAAGGAGACTCCGATTTCTTCGCTACTGCCCTTCAGCCTCTCTAAGTTGCCAAGCGTTCTTGCTGAATGTGGAATCGGAGAGCCAAATAGGATCGCCCTCGAATTCGATGTCCTTCCCAGCTCAATTTACTTGAGGATAAGAGAGATCTTCCCCAAAGCGGAGGTAGTTAACGGAACCCCATTCATTATGGATTTGAGAATGATAAAGTCGGAGTATGAACTTTCTCAGATGAGAAGGGCAGCTGATGTGATCAACAAGGTATTCTCTCGGATCCCTGAATTGATCGAGGCTGGTGAGGAGGAGATCGAGCTTGCCGCGAGAATAGAGGAGGAGTTCTTAAAAGAGGGGCATCAAGGTTTTGTCCGTCTCCGTCGCTTCGGGCAGGAGATGCATTTCGGAGGGATCGCTGCAGGTGATAGTGCCTGCCTTCCCACCCCCTTCGATGGACCGGTGGGGGTCTCCGGACTTGGTCCTGCTTCCCCTTGTTCTCCCGGAAGGAGGAAAATAAGAGTGGGAGAGCCGATAATCTGTGACCTCGTCGCTGGGGTAAACGGATATCTGGTAGACAAAACCCGGGTATTCGCTTTAAAAGATGTTCCCAAAGTCATTCGGGATGCCCATAGATTCTCCATCGAGCTCACGAGAAGGATCGAAGACCTCCTTCGTCCTGGATCCATCTGTGAGGATATCTATCAGAAGGTAATATCGCTCGTTTCCTCTTCCCCTTATGAGGACAACTTTATGGGATGTGGTCCGAATAAGGTCAGGTTTGTCGCCCACGGTATCGGGCTTGAGCTCGATGAGCCCCCGGTTATCGCCCCAAAGATGAAATATGCTCTTGTCCCTGGTATGACCTTGGCAGTTGAACCTAAGTTCTTCTTCCCCGGGATCGGTGGAGCTGGAATAGAAAATACCTACATTATAAGAGAGAACGAACCAGAAAAGCTTACTACTACTTCTGAAGAGATAGTGGTAATCTAAAGGAGAGAAAGTGATTCGCCTTTCCACGATTATCTTTCTCCTAATAGTAGTAGGATATGTCTTTGCCCAGGAGGAAGCCGAACCAAAGGTTACCCTTGACATCAAGGAAGGCGAAATAAGGGAAATCCTAAAGCTCTTCGCTCAGGCGTTGCGAGTGGACTTGGTGGTCTCCCCGGATGTCAAGGGAAAAATCACCGTTTTCTTCAAGGATGTACCGATAAGTCGCGCACTTCCATCTCTTCTCCGGGCAGCGGGACTATATGCCGAGTTATCTGAAGGGATACTCTATGTCGCTCCCATCTCCCGGTTTATTGAAGAAGAAAGGGAAAAATCAGAGTTAAGAGAAAGAAGGCTCCTATCCGCTCCGCTTATGACCGTGATCATTCCCCTCTCCTATGCTGATTGCCGAGATGTTGCCCAGATCGTCAGGAAGTTCCTTTCCAAAAGGGGGAAAGTGATAGCAGACCCTCGAACTAACAGCTTGATCATAACCGATATACCGAGTAAAGTGGCGGAGATCAAAATGGCAATAAAATAAAAGGAGGATCGCAAAATGGGGGTAATGCCTCCGGAAAGGATCAACTTGGAAAAGAGCAATGAGAAGGAGATATATGTAGTATGTTCCCATTTTCACCTCAAAACGACCATATTCGAAAGGAATAAGCAGGAAAAAAGCATCCACGAAATAGTAATAACAAAAAAGGGCTGCCTTCATACCTGCACTGCCCAGGGTAAAAAGGGAAAGCTCGCCTGCCCGGTCGCCCCTGGCGGGAAGGGGATAAAGACTTATTTCGAATATTACGCGAAAGCTACAGGCGCTAAGAAAAAACCTACCACGAAGAAGAAAACCGAGGGGAAAAACAGAAGGAAAAAGGGGAAGGATGAAGGCACAAAGGGCTCTCCTGAATGACGCCCTTCATCTTTTCAATTACGCCCTTACCAAGGTGGCGGGTGGTAACCTAATCCGAGAGAGGGTTAGGCGAGAGGGGGATTTTCTTTATATCAATGATCTCTCTCTCAACCTTAGGAATTATCAGAGGATAGTAGTGGCAGGAGCGGGTAAATGTGTTGCCGCAATGGGGGAAACATTAGAGAAGATACTTCCTGAATACATAGATTCAGGGATAATAGTGGTAAAAGAAGGACATACCCTCCCTTTATGCCGGATCGAGGTGATCGAGGGAGGACATCCTTATCCTAATGCTCAGAGTTTAGAGGCGGGAAAAAGGATATTTCGTTTAGCGGAAAAACTCGGTGAGAAGGATCTCCTTCTCTTCCTTCTTTCTGGAGGGGCATCTTCCCTTTTAACCCTTCCTGCTCCCAGCATCTCGTTTGCAGAGAAGGTCAAAACCACTGAGCTTCTCCTCAAATCCGGGGCAAAGATAAGGGAGATAAACACGGTGCGGAAGCACATCTCTGCGATTAAGGGGGGCAACCTCGCCAAAACAGCTTATCCTGCCTCGGTCATCTCTTTGATTCTCTCCGATGTCATTGGAGGAAGGTTTGAGGACATCGGCTCAGGTCCCACTGCTCCGGACAGCACCACCTATAATCAAGCCAAGGAGGTGCTCATTAACTATGGGATATGGGATGAGGTCCCCTCATCTATAAGACAAAGAATAGAGCAGGGTATAGCAGGTGAAGCAGAAGAAACGCCCAAGATGGATGATCCCGCCTTATCTCGAACTACAAATATACTTATAGGCGATAATCGAAGGGCACTTTATGCAATAGAGGAGGAGGGGAAAAGAAAAGGTTATAACACAATCCTTCTCACCAGTTCCCTTGAGGGGGAAGCGAAGGAGATAGCCAAGGTATTTTCCGGAATAGCCCGGGAGATAAAGGAGAAGGAAAAACCCGTTCCTCCCCCAGCTTTGGTGATATCTGGAGGTGAGACCACGGTAAAGGTGAGGGGAAAGGGGAGAGGAGGAAGAAATATGGAACTTGCCCTTTCCTTTCTCATTGAGACAGAGGATATAATGAAGGGGATTGTTTTTCTTAGCGGTGGGACCGACGGTAGTGATGGACCAACGGAAGCAGCGGGGGGAATAGTGGATTACGCGGTTATCGAGAGGATGCGAAGAATGAGCATCGACCCGAGGGAATATCTACTTCGAAACGATTCCTATACCTTTTTCAAGGAGACCGGTGGCCTGTTAATTACTGGTCCTACCAATACCAATGTGATGGATATACAGCTTCTTTTGGTAGAAAGGAAGGAGTGATCGATGGGACTTACCAATAATTTGGAATTACAAAAAAAGGCAAAAGAGGGGGGGTATGCCATTCCCGCTTTCAACACGAGCAATCTGGAGATCACCCAGGCGATAATCGAGGTGGCTGAGGAGATGAGATCCCCAGTGATTATAGCGACCTCTCCTTCAGCGATGAAATACGCCGGCGCCAAGGAGATAAGTGCGATAGTGCACTCCCTTGCTACTGAGGCAAGTATCCCGGTATCGTTTCATCTCGACCACGGAAAGGACCTCGAAACGGTAATTTCTGCATTACGCTATGGTTGGACTTCAGTAATGATTGACGGCTCTCATCTTTCTTTGGAAGAGAACATCGCCATCACCAAGGAGGTGGTGCGGATCGCTCATTCGATCGGGGTATCGGTTGAGGCTGAACTGGGAAGGATCGGAGGGAAAGAGGATCTTGTTTCTGTATCCGAGCGGGAGGCAACCTTTACCGATCCTGATGAAGCGGTTTCCTTTGTGGAGGAGACAGGTTGCGATACCTTGGCGGTAGCCATTGGCACCTCGCATGGAGCCTATAAATTCAAAGGAGAACCGAAACTCGATTTTGACCGGCTCTCAGAGATAGCAAGTAAGGTTGATGCCCCCCTTGTTCTTCATGGAGCATCGAGTGTGGTTCCGGAGCTGGTAGAAAAAGCGGAGCGTTATGGCGCTACCTTAGGAAAACCAAAAGGCGTTCCCGAAAAGGATATAAAGGAAGCAGTAAGGAGAGGAATAACCAAGGTTAACATTGATACCGATATTCGCCTTGCCTTCACTGCCGGTATCAGGGAACTTCTGGCTAAAAACCCGGATGTCTTTGACCCAAGGAAGATACTCAAATCAGCCAAAGAGGAGATAAAGAGGGTAGTTGCTTCTAAAATCGAGCTCTTAGGTAGTGGAGGTAGATTGTGATGGAGAGTTCCCGGCTATTCCCTTGACATATGTGTTTTATCGCAAATACAATATAATAGTCAAGTTCCTCATAGGAGGGAGAGATGAGAAGACATAAACCGATAGTAGTGGTATGGGTTATCCTTTTTGGGATGGGGTTCTTAAGCCTGGGAGGTACCTTCGGTAAGCCTACTCCCTCCCATCTTTTATCCCCTGTAACCTCGGAGGTAAATAGAATGTTGGAAAAGATCAAGTGGTTAGGTCACGCCAGTTTCAAAATAACTGGTCCTCCGGTAATATATATAGACCCTTGGAAGTTAACCGATGGAGAGAAAGCGGATATCATCCTAATAACCCATCCGCATTACGATCACTGCTCCCCCGAAGATATAGCTAAGATTCAGAAAGAGGACACGATAATAGTTGCTACTCAGGACACGGCGGCTAAGCTTAAAGGAGAGATCAAAATCGTGAAGCCGGGTGATAAGATCAGGGTTAAGGATGTGGAGATAGAGGCTGTTCCAGCGTACAATATCGGTAAGCCCTTCCATCCCAAGGAGAATGGATGGGTGGGTTACATAATAACCATCAATGGAGTGCACATTTACCACGCTGGCGATACCGATTTCATCCCGGAAATGAAGGATATTAAAGCTGACATTGCCTTTCTTCCCGTCGGCGGGACTTATACGATGAACGCCGAAGAAGCAGCTCGAGCGGCAAACACCATTATGCCCCAGGTAGCAATACCAATGCATTACGGCACCATAGTAGGTTCCATAAAGGATGCGGAGAAGTTCAGAAAGCTTTGTAAGGTTGAGGTAAGGATCTTAACTCCAACTGCTCCTTAAATTCTTCCGTCCTCCGTTTATCGATCCTCCTCCCCAAAAGGGAGGTTTTTTATTCGACCGAATTAATTGATGCGTTTTTCCCCTCTATATTGTAAGCTATTGGTAAAGAGCCACATAAAAATTGAGGCTGGGGAGATATGGCCCGGGTGATTCTCCATGTAGATATGGATGCCTTTTTCGCTTCGATAGAGCAAAGGGACCATCCGGAGTTAAAAGGAAAGCCGGTAATCGTGGGGGCGGACCCCAAAGGAGGAAAAGGGAGGGGAGTAGTTTCCGCTTGTTCTTACGAGGCGAGAAAATACGGCATACACTCCGCTATGCCCATCTCCTACGCCTATTTTCGCTGTCCTCACGCCCACTTTCTTCCCGTCGATATGAAGCGATATCAAGAGGTTTCTAAGAGAATAATGAGGATACTAAAACGCTTCACCCCAGCTGTCGAGCCGGTAAGTATCGACGAAGCCTTCCTCGATGTAACGGGCAGTATCCGCCTGTTCGGCTCCGGAATGAGGATTGCCTTCCTTATCAAAGAGGCAATCCGGAAGGAGGAGGGTTTAACCGCTTCAATAGGGGTGGCTCCCAACAAGCTAATAGCCAAAATCGCTTCTAGCGTCAGCAAGCCTGATGGTCTTCTTGAGGTAAAGCCCGAAAAGGTGAAGGAGTTTTTAGCGCCGCTTCCCATAGCCCGACTTTACGGGGTGGGAATGAAGCTTGAGGCAAAACTCCTCCGGATGGGGATCGAAAGGGTAGGAGAGCTGGCTAAACTCTCTGAAGAGGAGCTCACCTCACTCTTTGGAGAGATGGGGCGAAAGCTATGGGAGATGGCTCAGGGGATCGACCACAGCCCGGTGCTTCCTCCAGGGAAGCCGAAGTCCATATCACACGAAGTCACTTTTGAGGAGGATATTTCACAAAAAGAACTCATAGAAAAGGAGCTTCTGCTGATCGCAGAAAGATTAGCCAGACGGCTAAGGAGGCGTGGATTTCAGGGGCGAACAATCACCCTCAAATTTCGCTTCCCCGATTTCACTACCCTAACCAGAAGCAAAACCCTCTCTTATCCTTTGGACTCAGCAGAGGAGATATACAAAGAGGCGAAGTGCCTCCTCTCGTTTATCAAAAAGAGGAGGTTGACTGCTCGTCTTATCGGTATTGGGATAAGTAAATTGGAGCCAAGGGAAAAGCGACAACTCCCCCTTTTTGAGGATAAAGAAGAAAAGTTATTGGAGGCGGAGGATAAAATAGCAGACCGATTTGGCGACCAAGCTATTACCCGTGCCTCCCTTATAGATCTTTTAAGAAAACCACCCTCTAATTCTCGATCCTAGCCAGTATATTACTCCAACTTATTCTTTCTTTTCTTCCTTAATGATTTTTACTGCTCGTTCATAATCCTCCTCATTAACAAGGACTTTTATCTCTCCAAGCCCATTTACAGTGAAGGGATATACGCCTTGTGCGATGTTTCCCCGGAGGAGACATCTTATGCCATTAGCCTCGAGAAGCCCCTTTATTACCTCTGCCTCGGCAGACCCCATTGCAGTGTATAATTCTTTCAATCCCATTTTGTCCCTCGATTCTCTCGAAAATGATTTTAATTCTTCTCCTCATCTCGAAAAGTAGTATAATGAAATGTTTGAGAATAAGAAAGGAGATTGTTGAAATGAGAAGGAGTGGGTATCTAATTGTTTTATTCATTTTTTTAGGCTTTACCGTTGCCTTCTCTCAAACAAAACAGATCAATGAGGCTCAGGTGAAGAAGGTGCACTTCAATGCGATCGTCATTGACGGCCACTGTGATACTATTGGGCGGGTGCTCGATGGGGGAGTTGACTTGGGCATAAGGAGCAACAAGGGACATATTGATATCCCAAGGATGATCGAGGGCGGACTTGATGCTCAGTTCTTCGCCTGTTTCGTCCATCCCCGTTATATGCCTGACCATTGCATCAAGCGCACTATAGATATGATCGATGCTTTATATCGTGAGGTAGCGAGACACCCCGACAAGATGGAGATTGCTTATAGCGCCTCTGATGTCATTCGGATAAACAAGGAGGGCAAGATAGCAGCAATACTCGCTATTGAAGGGGGGCATGCGATTGAGGATGACCTCGCTGCTCTTCGTACTTTTTACCGACTTGGAGTTCGGTATATGACCCTTACCTGGATGAATAACAACAATTGGGCAGATGCCTCGGGTCCAGAACAGACCATTCCCAATCATGGGGGACTAACCGATTTCGGCCGGGAGGTTGTCCGGGAGATGAACCGGTTGGGAATGATCGTCGATGTATCCCATGTTGCCGATTCCACCTTCTGGGATGTTATTGAAGTGGCTAAGAAACCTATAATTGCCTCACATTCCTGCTGTTATGCTCTGAACCCCCATTATCGCAATCTAAAGGACGATGAGCTCCGAGCCCTGGCTAAAAACGGCGGAGTGATCGGGATAAATTATTCCCCCAGCTTCCTTAGCACCCGCTATTGGAAGGAAAGTGAAAAAGTACGAGAGGAGCTCCGACCTAAGGTGGAGAAGCTGCGCAAAGAATATAAGGATCAACCAGATGTTATGCGGAAGAAGATAATGGCTCTCTATCGTGAGGCGAGGAGTAAAGTAAAACCGGTGCCACTGAGTGTCCTCGTCGACCATATCGATCATGCGGTGAAGATAGCGGGAGTGGACCATGTAGGCCTTGGCTCCGACTTTGACGGTATATCCGCTACTCCGGAAGGACTTGAGGATGTGAGCAAACTACCTAACATTACCAGAGAACTATTAAAACGGGGCTATACTGAAGAGGAAATCAGAAAAATACTCGGAGGAAATTTCCTTCGCGTTTTAAAGGCAAATGTAGGTAAATAAAAGTTAAATGAAGAAAGAGAAGCCCCTTTCTATTTAATGAAGGGGGCTTTCTCTTTAACCTCGTCCGGAGAGAGAAAGGAGAGGGGATTTCCCCCTTTCCCCTTTTTTTTGGAAAGAATGGCATACATTGGCGAAGGGATTATCTCTCCATTAGTACCAATTTTAATAAGGGACCATTCGCTCCATCCCACCGCTTCATCTCCATCCCAAAGACACCACCAGAAAACCCTTTCCGGATTTAGCTTGGTGAGAATCAGGTAGTAGTCGTTGCTAACATAGGGAAGTTGAAGATCCCAGTAGGGTACACCGCACTCAGTTACCCATACTCGGGCGTTCTTCACCCGATTTATTTGTATGAGATAGTCTTCGAGGAGAACAGCGCTCAGATAAGTATGGATGTTTAGAATTACTCCATTGATATCTCCCAATCCTGCATCGATGAACCTCTTAAGATGATCTGGTCCATCGAGAACATCACCTCCAGGGAATGATACGATGAAAGTGAAGCCCCTTTTTGCAAAATATGAATGACACCACTTCATCCGAGCCACGAATTCAGGGATATTGAGATCAGGGGATATATTTAGAGGCTCGTTCGGTCCCTCCCAGTATCTTATCTCGGGAAAGGTGGCGATGACGCTATCGATATACTCCTTCCAATCCTCAAGCGGTTTTATCGACCCATCCTTATCAAAAAGAGCCCATTTGTCCAATATACCCAAGGTCTCAAAACGAGAGGCAAATCGGTGGACCACCTCGTCATTTGCCCTCTGGCCTATGGGAATGCGAACAAACTTGGTATCGATCTGGTAGAGCGCTCCCATCAACTTATCTGCTACTGTGTCATCTCCCAGGCGGAGATTTATATTCCTCTGAAAGTACTCCTCCCACAAAGGATAATAATCAAGAGAAACACCCTTACTTTTTCCTGAAATGACCTTGCCCGGCTCAGTGGGAATAGAAGGAGCAGTAGAACGGCATCCAAGGTGTACAAGGGCTAAAATGAGAAAGAAAACCGTCCACTGAAAAAGTCTCAGATCATCCTTCACTCCTCCCTCTCCCCTCCTTTCCTCTTCCCCTAATTATACTCAAAGTGTCCATTAATAAAACAAAAAGGGGCGAGAAATTCTCGCCCCTTTTTTCCTCTGAGGTTGTTATCTCGTCTTACTCCCGGCAGCACTGGAGGAACAGCCGTAATAGATGGAATTGAAGAGCAGTTTGAATGTACCATGAGGCTGGGCTCGATGCTGACAACGGAATCCTATCAATATTACCCTGCCTTTGCCTATTGGCACTTCCACCAAGGCAGCTTTGTTCTTCAAGTAGTCAGGACCTATCAACCAACCGCTCATAAGAGGGTTTTTATTAGGATATTTTGCCACCACCTGGGGTTTCAAATTGAATGAAGGGAGTACTTTGAATACCGGGCTCCCTCTAAATACCGCTGCTGTCTTTCCCGGCATCCCATAAGCGATAGGATGATTATTATTCACCTCTATCTCGAGGATAGAGCCGGGACAGAAGAATTTATCCGGTTTTATCTTCTCGACTACATTGACTACCGGGAGGCCAAACTTCCCGATGAAGAGTAGCGAAGCGGTGTCAAGGGCTATGATTGTCCCTCCAGCATCGACGAATGTTTTAAGATTCTCCACCCCTTCAGTACCAATGCCACCGCAATATTGAGGAGGCATTGTTCCCTTTTTCCTTCCCTCGATTATCCGCTCAGGAGACATATCGGGGATTATAATAACATCGTAACGCGATTTAAGATCCCCTGCCTTTATCTCCGCATTATGAATGGTGGTATATGGGAATTCGTACTGCTCGAGGAGCCAACGGGTCCATCCTTCATCCATATTGGCGGTCCAGGGTTGATAAAGGGCTATCCTTAAAGGCTTTAATCGATAGGTTGGGATTGAAGATAGCGAACGGTTGAAAGGAAAGATGGTTAGTGAAAGTTCCTTTGCCAGTTTTGAAAGGAGGGTAGAGGCTCCTTTTCTTCCAGCAACGATAACCGCGCCCGGGGCGAAACTTCGCTTACCAAGGGTAAGCCTCTCCTTTGCAAAATAGACCTTATATCCTGCTTTTAGAAGCCTATTTATCGCAATAGCGCTGTTATTCAACTTATGAGAGAAGATGTAATTCTTTCCCTTGCCTAAGAACCTTCCTTGGGTGAAGGGAAACTTATGAACGGGAACGAGATCGGCATTGAGCGGACTGTTAATGGGAACCACTTTTACTCCCATCTGATAGGGGAGGGTCCAGCCGCAGAGATCGTAGGGAAAGAGGGGAGGACCACCAGGATAAACCCTGATATCAGGATAACTCTGTGGTTCGAGGAGATCTTTGACATATCTTCCGTAGGGTTGAGCAGTAAGGATTACATAGGTACCAGCAGGGTAAGTAATCCCTTCAATAGTGAACGGCTCTTTTGCTTTATGGATCTTCACTCCAGTCTCTTTCAAGAGGGTGAGCATCTTCGTTGCTACTGGTGGGTCCCACTGTTCTTTAGGAATTAGGAAGGCAAAAGGAGGCTCCTTTTTTCCTTTTTCTATCGCATCTTTCCCCATCAGATAGTAGTTATACTTGAACTCTTCCTTATATCTGGAAGCGGTATCGAGGAGGGAGTAAGAGATAATAAGCTCGTAGCGAACGATATCCCTAAGACGCCACCAGCCGCCCTCCCAAGGGTGAGGGAAATTTATATGAGGAGCATAAGTGGGAAGCCCACGGCGAGCCCCCCGAAGCTCATCCTTTTTCTGGAAGATCGGAGAAGCGATCCTTACTGAAGCAGCCTCACTGAGCAGACCCACTATATTATGCCACCAAGGGGATTGAAGAAACGCCCCTTCCCACCAACCAGTATAGTAGGCGAAGTTAACCACCCCAGTACACCCTGCGGCTTCAAGATCGGTTGCCATATGAGCTCCGATTATCTCCATCTCTCTCCAGATTAAAGGGTTGATATTGGGATTAATCGGATCACACATCGGAGGGATAAAGAGACGAGCCCCACGGTTTCCCATTTGATGCTCATCGAGAACTATCTCCGGAAACCACTCCTTGTAGAGGACATCGTTCACCAACCTCGTTTCCTTCTGGGTAAGCATATAGGCATCACGGTTGTTATCGTGCCCCACATATTTATGGTAAAGCCAAGGAAGAGGGCAGCCTTCATATTGGGTTCCCAACCATTTGTTGTACCAATCGACCACCATAATTTGCCCATCGGGATTATGGGAGGGTATGAGGAGAAGAATTACATCATTTAGGATCCTTTTCGTCTTAGGCGAATTGTCGGTGGCGAGTTGATAGGCAAACTCAAGGGACATCTGGCTCGAGGCGATCTCGGTAGAGTGAATATTACAACTAATCAGGACAACGACCTTTCCCTCTTTAGCGAGTTTCCTTGCCCGAGCGTCGGAAAGGCCAGTGGGATCAGCGAGCATCCTCTGAATACGCTTGTACTTATCAAGGTTTGCCAAGTTCTCCTTTGATGAGATGATTACCATAATGAAAGGATTACCCATCGTCGTTTTGCCGAGCTCAACCACCTTAACTCGATCCGACTGAGCATCGAGCATCTTGAAGTATTCCACCATCTTGTCCCAGCGAACCAGTTTGTAGTCCGCGCCCATCTCGAAACCGAAGACATCCTTGGGAGACCTTATCTGAGCAAGGGAGAGAGAGGCGGTTAAAAGAAACGCTAAGCCTAATATTGCCAATATCTTAATTCTTCGCATCTCCTCCTCCTCCTATTATTAATTTGTAATCTCTTGATATAATGTTACCGTAGTCTTTTTTCTTTTTCAACGAGCTTTTGAGAAGAGGCAACAAGGAGAGAAATTGTATGGTAGTAAAACCACTACTTAAACACATCATCCCTAAGCCCCTCCATCCTTTGGCTAAACGGGTTTACACAAAGCTCAAGAGGCTATGGTACTTTGGGTTCAAGTTCACCTGTCCTTGTTGTGGAGGACACTTCCGAAAATTTCTCCCCTACGGGGTCCAGCCAAGACCAAACGCCTTATGCCCTAAATGTGGTTCCTTGGAACGTCATCGCCTCCTTTGGCTCTATTTGAAGAATAGAACCAATTTCTTCCAGAAGAGGCTGAAGGTCCTTGATATTGCTCCGATGCCCTTTTTTAAGGAGAAATGTGAGGCTCTTCCTAACATCGACTATATCAGTGCCGATATAGTCTCTCCTTTGGCTACGGTAAGGATGGATGTTCAAGAGATACCTTTTCCTGATGATCAATTTGACTGTATTATATGCTACCATGTTCTTGAGCACCTTCTTGATGACCAAAAGGCTATGGGGGAATTATACCGTGTTTTGAAACCAGGAGGCTGGGCAATAATCCAATCTCCTATTGACATAAATCGGGAAAAAACCTACGAGGATCCGAGCCTTCCTCCGGAAGAGCGGGGGCGTATTTTCGGAGGCAGGGAGCATATAAGGATATATGGGAGAGATTACAAAGATAGACTTGAGAAAGCGGGTTTCATAGTAAAGGTAGAGCCTTATGCACGAGAATTAGGGGATTCTATGATTAAGAAATACAACTTAATAAAAACTGAAGATATATATCTTTGTTTAAAACATTAGCGAAGAACATTAAGAAAACTAACCCATTTGAACTGGGAGAGTTTATAGATAACATTTCTTTGACAGAGTATATTAGTATCTGTTATCTCTTATAACCGAAGAAACTATATCAAATGAGGGTATCCCCCCAATTTCACATCAACAATTAATGAAGGATAAATCAATGTCTTTGACAAAAGAGATCATAAACAAGATGAAGAAAAGCCCCTTAGTGTGGGATACCATATCAACCACCTTTTTCTCTACCTTAGGAAAGGCTTTTGGCTTCCTCATTCCTTTTTTTATTGCAGCCTGGTTCGGGGTTAGTTCGAAAACCGATGCCTTTTTCCTTTCTTATGGCATAATCCTTTTTCTCGCCAGTCTCTTCGCTCCGGTGGTGGAGAGTGTGGTCGTACCTTATATCGCTGAGGCGAGGGCAAAGAGGGAAGATGTGGGGAAATTTATCGGAGGTATCTTAACCATCAGCCTCTTAGGATTAATAGGGCTAGCCTTTTTATTTTTATTAATAGCTAAACCGCTTCTATCATTGACCACTCGATTTGAGCCTTCCACCTTTAATTTGGCTTATTCTCTTCTAAAGGAAACGACACCGCTTTTAATACTTCTTGTATTGACAGGTATCCTGGCAGGTACTCTAAATGCCTACAAAAAATTTGCCTTACCTGCTTTTTCTCCTGCTTTAAGGGCTGGAGTTATCTTGATCATCATCTTTGTTCTAAGAGGAATATGGGGAGTACACTCCATCGCTATAGGATATGTCTTAGGAGAGGCCTTCAGGTTCTTTATTCTTTTACTCACCATTTTCAAGTTTAACCTATTTACTCTCCGCTTTTTCCTTAATCTCGACAGAAAAATTAAAAACTTTCTCAAAACAGCTTCTTACCAAACAGCAGGAATGTTAGCAGTAGGATTAAATCCATTAGTTGATAAGATAATGGCTTCCTGGCTGGGAAAGGGCGCTGTCTCCATCCTCCACTACGGAGACAGGCTCTATATGATCCCGATAACATTCATCAGCTCCGGGCTTATGGTTACCCTCCTTTCCCATTGGAGTAGTCACTATTACAGGTCTGGTAGGGAAAGATTGGATGAAGATGTAAAGAAAACTCTCAAGCTGATAGTCCCATTAACATTGGGCATAACTGTATTACTTCTTCTATTTCATAAACCTTTAGTGAAACTTCTCTTCGGTCATGGAGCTTTCACCGAAGAAAATATTTCCGCAGTAGCAACAGTTTGGGTGTACTATCTATTAGGGATTGCCCCATATACAGGAAGTCAGATGTATGTGAGAGCCCATATTGTTTTAAAAAACACTAAAACCCTGCTGAAATGTGCTCTATATTTGAATGTTTTGAATATTTCCTTAAACTACATCCTTATGAAACCGTTAGGCATTTCTGGAATTGCTTTAGCAACTACTCTCACCTCTCTTTTTAGCTTTTTATATTTCTCAAATTCTTTTAGAAAATTTATGAAAGCTGCTGGAGGCGTATAATGGGAGATTATCGCGAACGCTGTTATCAAAAATTTGTGAGTTCACACTGGGCTTTTGATCATTCTTTATCCCCAAAAGAATTTGACTTTTCACATAAAATATATCGCAAAAAATTTAACAAATTTCTCCCTCGAAGGAAGGACGCTGATATATTAGATCTGGCTTGTGGTGCAGGACATTTTCTTTATTACCTTCAGAAAGAGGGGTATATAAAGGCAAAAGGTATAGACCAAAGCGGGGAGCAGCTGGAGATCGCCCAGAGAATGGGAATAAAAAACCTTGAAAAGGCAGACATTTTTGAATATCTGGCGAGGAGCAAGGAACAGTACGACCTCATCATCGCCAACGACATTATCGAACATCTAAAAAAGGAAGAACTTATAGATCTCCTCGATCTCGTCCATTCCGCTCTGAAACCAGGGGGCAGGGTGTTTATCCAAACGGTAAACGCTGCCTCTCTCTTCGGCTCAGCAATTGTCTACATTGACTACACCCATGAGCAAGGTTTCACCCCTAATAGTCTTCGTCAGGTTCTCCGGGTGTGCAATTTCTCCGATATAGAAGTGTATGGAGATGAACCGATAGTTCACGACTTCCGAAGTGCCATCAGGGTTTTACTGTGGAAGCTGGTGAGAAAAGTTCTTAAGTTTTATCTCCTTATCGAGCGAGGTACGGGAAGGGGAATGTGGAAAAGAGATTATATCTTTGAACATCGGATGGTTGCTTTGGGAAGGAAAGGATGAAAGGGAAAGTCCTAAAAACCCTTTTTGTAATCCCCTCTCTTGGTGGCGGGGGGGCAGAGAGGATTCTCTTAGAGATAATAAAGAATCTCACCCCTAAGAAATTCCAACCCCAGTTAGTCCTATTTGAAAGAAGAGGTCCCTATCTATCCCAATTGCCGTCAGAGGTGAAGGTTTACGATCTTAAGAAACGAAGAAGGATCGATTTTTTGAAATTGGTCATTAAGTTAGCCTACATCATAGCCCGCGAAAAACCGGATATTATCCTCAGTTTTCTAAGCTACGCTAATCTTATCGCCATTTTGGCTAAAAAGTTTTCATTTAGTAAGAGTAGACTAATCGCATGTGAGCAGAACTTCACCTCCTTACAAATAAGGAACCAACGCCTCTCAAGAATAAAGACCTTCTTAATAAAGAAGTTATATCCCTATGCAGATAGGATAGTGGCTGTCTCCCAAGGTGTTAAAAGGGACTTGATGGCAAATTTCGAGATCGAAGGGAGAAGGATAGAGGTTATCTATAACGGTTTAGATATCAAAAGGATAAAAAAGCTGTCATTAGAAGCCGTAAATCATAACCAATTCGAGAATGGAACCCTTTATATCATCGGTATAGGGAGATTAACGAAACAGAAAGGCTTTCAATTTCTGCTTAAAGCCTTTAAGCTGGTTAGAGAAAAACATAAAGTCAAGTTACTACTTTTAGGGGAGGGGGAAGAGTTTAACAATCTGGAAAGTTTGTGTCGTGCTCTAAGCATAGAAAAAGAAGTCGCTTTCCTCGGTTTTCAGGATAATCCATACAAATACCTCGCGCGGAGTAATATCTTTGTCCTCTCCTCGTTATGGGAGGGTTTCGGCAATGTTATTATAGAAGCAATGGCTTGTGGAATTCCCGTTATTGCGACTCGTTGCCCTTATGGCCCAGAAGAGATCATAACCGATGGGGTAAACGGGTTATTGGTTCCAGTAGGGGATGTGAATGCCTTGGCTGAGGCGATATTAAGATTGTTAGATGACGAGCCCTTAAGGAGACGCCTAGGAGAAGCCGGCAGAAGAAGAGCCGAGGATTTCGATGTGCAAAAGATGGTGTCAAGGTACGAAATGTTGTTCGAACGAATAAGCGAGGAAAACAGGAATAAAAACTCTAAGTAAAAAAGATTCCTCACTTTACTATTAAAAACCAACCGTAAAACATGAAGATAATAAATGCGTCAAAAAGCGACATTTTAAAATGTCATAATATGTCACTTGAACTAATTTTTAAAAAGTCTTTGCAAAAGAAGAAATATTTTTATAATGAAAAAAGGATGGATTCCAATGCTATTCAATGGGAACTATTCTTTAAAAAGACTTCATCTCTTCTTAAAAGGGTTTGGATATTTCTTTTATTCCAAGATCTAATTGCTTACAACTTTAGAAATAAAACTCCCATTGTTGGGAAAGGGATAAAATATACTGATGAGATAGTAATTCTCCTTTGTTTGGTATTATTAGCGATCAAGAAACTATCTCGGCGGGAAAAACTTATAACGACTGGCAGTATTGAGCTTCCTCTATTACTTTTTATAGTAGTGGGGTTACTCTCCAGTATAATTAATAAGGTACCTTCTTTTATAGCATTAACTCAGCTTTATCTCATACTTAAAGGTTTTGCTCTTTTCTACATCATAATCAACTTAGGTATAACTAAAGAGGGAGCTAATTCTTATGTTCGTTTTTTTGGAGTGGTAGCATTAATTATCTTCGCCCTGGGAATTGTGGATTTCATCTCACCCAGTTGGTTCCGGACTCTGCTTGGCAATAGAACCTATATTCAACTGCGCGGAGGATTGCCCAGCGTCCAGTCTATTTTTATCCATCCCGGACAATTCGGCTGGTTTATGGCTTTTGCAGCTCTTTATGCTTTTGCTTTCTATTTAATCTATGGACGTTTCCATTTTCTAATGATTGGGGGGTTATTTTCTTTGGGATATATTCTTTCTTTTCGTCGTAAGCCAATTGGGGGTATAGCGATTGCGTTACTCACCTTACTATTGTTGAATGTAAAACGGGGGTTCATAAATAGGAAACGGTTTGCCTCAGTAATTCTTTTGACGGTGATACTTTATATCCCTTTTTCCCCGATACTAAGCAGTCTTTACCAAAGCTCTATTGAAGAATACTCTCTTTCCAAAAGATCTGCTCGGATCGCTCTTTATCTAACTTCGGTCATTATAGCTAATGATTATTTCCCCTTAGGCGCTGGCTTAGGCCGCTATGGAAGCTGGATGAGCCGGGTTCATTATAGCCCGCTTTATCACAAATATGGTTTATCACACATATGGGGGTTGTCCCCGAAAAAAAGAAGTTTTATCAATGATACCTTCTGGCCTATGATACTTGGAGAGACAGGTTGGATTGGCCTTGCTTTATATCTCTGGATAATGGGGATTTTGTTTTATATAATATATAAGCTAAACAAGGAAGCAACCTCCAAGTTTACTAAGGCATTCTCTTTGGGTGCGCTTATGGTCTTTGTAGAAAGCCTGGTAGAAAGCCTCGGTTGCAGCTTTTATGCCGCTCCACCGCAGGTATATTTTCTTTTCGGAAGCTTAGGTTTAGCATTTGCTATATCGCAGAGCAAGATTCAGGAGCAGAAGGCTTGACAGTTTAAAGGTTGGCAAATATTTTGCTGGATTTCTACCAAAGAGAAAGGCTTCATTTGAGATTAGATGAGTGAAATTAAAGTAATGATAATTCACCATTTTGATCCATTTGGCAGTAAGATAGGAGGTATAGCCAGTTATATAAAAGGATTTATAAAGTATGCTCCGGATGATTTTGAAATCAAGATGATAGGAATTACCTCTGATCCGAAGCAAAGAAGGGCGGGGAGATGGCATAATCTTACGCTGGGCGGTAAGAAGTTTTCCTTTTATCCCCTGTTTTCCATTAAAAACGAAAATATACTTACCAAGATTCCATTGTCTGCCAAGTTTGTTCTTGCATCGATGTATCACCGGTTGGAGGTAGAGGACTCTATCTTATGTTTTCATCGTCCAGAATTAGCTCTACCCTATTTCTTGAATAAAAATAAGAAAATCCTTTATGTACATAATGATATTGCAAAAGCGATGAAAGATCAACATACAGAAGTTAGATGGAAATATTTTCCCTGGATGTATTTTAGATTAGAGAAATCTATAATTCCTAGAATGGAAAAGATATATGTAGTTAACAGAAACGCTATTCAACATTATCTGTCTGAATTCCCCCAAATTAAAGACCGGTTCCAGTTTCTACCAACCTGGGCGGATACGGAGATATTTCACCCACTATCAGAGCCTGAAAGAGAAAATAAAAGAGCTCTCTTTCTTGAGGACAAGGGGTTTAGCACCGAGGATAAGTTAGTAGTCTTTGTTGGCAGATTTGAAGGCCCAAAATCGCCCCTTCTTCTATTGGATTCATTTTATTGCGCTTTTAAAAACGATAGCCGGCTCAGGCTGATTCTGATAGGAGAAGGTAGACTGAAGGAGAGGATAAAACAAAAAATAGCCGATCTTATGATCTCAGACAGAGTTTTTTTCACTGGGAGCATACCCCAGCAACGGGTAGCTGAGATCCTTCAAATAGCGGACCTGTTCCTGCTTACTTCCGCCTTTGAGGGAATGCCTTTAGCTGTGCTCGAGGCATTAGCCAGCGGAATACCAGTGGTAACTACTGAGGCAGGAGAAGTTAAGATGGTGGTAAGGGATGGCTTCTCGGGAAGGGTAGTGAAAGAACGAACACCTGATGCTATCGGGAACGCCATATTAGAGGTCTTGAACGGTAAGGATTATTCCACCAAAAATTGCCTCATCTCAGTAGCAGATTTTACTCCCCAGAGGGTATTAAAAAGCGTGTATGATGCTATGAGGGAAATGTCGAGAAGAGAAAAATGAAGATTTGTCTTGTTAGTTGTAGCGGGGGGCATTTGTTTCAGCTTTATCGCTTAAAAAGCTGGTGGAGTAAATACGATCGCTTTTTTGTAACCTTTAAAAAGAAAGACGCTATATCAATGCTCAAAGGTGAAAAAGTTTACTGGGCTTACTTCCCAACGACAAGAAGTGTGAAAAACTTTATCCGAAATAGCTTTTTAGCTTTGAAGATACTTTATAAAAATAAGCCCGATATAATAATTTCTACTGGAGCGGGGGTTGCTGTCCCGTTCTTTTATATTGGGAAACTCCTAGGAAGCAAGCTAATCTTTATAGAAAGCGTGGCGAGAGTTGATTCTCCCAGCCTGACCGGCAGGTTGGTATATCCCATCGCAGATAAGTTTCTCCTGCCTTGGAAAGAACTCAAGAGGTTCTATCCAAAAGGAGAAGTGGTGGAGGAATTACTTTGATCTTCGTCACTGTAGGTACAGAGAAATACCCCTTTGATAGATTAGTCAGAGAAATCGACAGACTTAAAAGCAAGGGCGAAATTGGAGAAGTCGTTTTTATTCAGCTTGGTTCGTGTAAATATGTCCCCCAAAATTGTGAATACAGGAGATTTTTAAACTTTGAGGCAATGATCGATAAAATTAGAAAAGCAAGAATAGTGGTAGCCCATGCGGGGGTCGGTTCTGTACTCCTATCATTACTTTACAATAAGATTCCCATCATTGTCCCACGATTGCGAAGGTATGGGGAGCATGTTGACAACCATCAACTAAATTTTGCGAAAAAAGCCGGAGAAAAAGGTAAAGCAGTACCAGTATACGAAATTAAACATCTGGGCACTATAATTAAGGACTATGATAGGTTAACAATCTCGATAAAAAAACACCATATAGATAAATATAATAATTTAAGTAATAAATTGGATGAGATCTGCAACCATATTGTAAAAAATGCCAAGGTATAAGATTAAGTTATTCTTCTATCAATTAAGTTTAATAGATGCCATAATTACTTCTTCATCTTTTTTCATTGCTTACGAGGTACGGAGTTATTTCCCTCTTAAATATTTTAGGAGGCTCTATCCAATAGAAAGATACCTCTGGATGCTTTTGGTAATTGTCCCTTTATGGTGGATTTTATTTAAGGCATTCCACCTGTACCATCCAAGAGTGCTTAAGGAACCGTTTTTCAAGGAGCTCAGGGAGATCTTTAAAGTCCTACTTATTGGAAACCTTATCCTTACCTCCCTGATCTTCTTCCTCAAATATTACTATATAAGCCGTCCCCTTATGGTAGTGTTCCCAATTGTCAATTTCGTCCTTATCGCCTTCGAGCGCAGGCTATTTCGCTGGTACTATAAAAGAACGGTAGAAAAAAGAACCTATTCCCACCATCACCTACTAATAGTTGGTACAAACGAGGTAGCCAGGAGAGTTATACATTCAATCGAGGAGAATAGGGGATGGGGATGGAAGATTGTAGGTATAATAAGGGAGGGCAGAGCGAAAAATGTTTCTCGCTTTAATAGATATCCTCTCCTTGGATCAATCGAGAAGATACCAGAGTTAATCCAGAAGATGATCATCGATGAAGTTGTATTTTGCGTTGATGTCGAAAAGCTAAAGAAGATGAACAAGATTCTGGAACTCTGCGAGAGTATGGGAGTCATTACTACCATTATTTGCGACTTTTTGCCATCCCGGGTTTTAAGGGTTAATCTGGAAAGCTACGGAGATTCAACCTTTTTAAGATTATCACCGGTACCTGACAATACAATCCTTCTTTTTCTCAAAAGAGTTATCGATGTCATCCTTTCTTTAACACTTCTCATATTATTATCGCCTCTTCTCCTTGTGATTGCCATTTTGATCAAGTTAACCTCAAAGGGTCCGGTGATATTCAAACAGACCCGTTGTGGTCTTAACGGCAGGAGGTTCACCCTATATAAATTCCGTTCAATGGTGGTTGATGCCGAGAAGATGAAGGAAGAACTGAAACATCTAAATGTTATGAAGGGACCTGTCTTCAAGATCCCCGATGATCCCCGGCTAACAAAAATCGGTAAATTCTTAAGGCGATATAGTCTCGATGAGCTTCCCCAACTCTGGAATGTTCTCAAGGGAGAAATGAGCCTGGTGGGACCGCGCCCTCCCATTCCGGAGGAGGTCGAACACTATGATTATTGGCAGAGAAAAAGATTGAGCGTGAAACCGGGGATCACCTGTATCTGGCAGGCATATGGGAGGAATTTGATCAACGACTTCAACGAATGGGTAAAGTTCGACCTCGAATATATCAACAATTGGTCACTAATCCTGGATCTCAAAATACTGTTAAAGACCATCCCTGTTCTAATTAGGGGAAAGGGGGCTTTCTGAGCCGTCTGGAAGGAAGGTTAAATGAACGAATATTACGCATTTTCGAGAAGAACCACCTTGATTTTAAAGTTTTGCCTGCTTCTTTTCATATTCTTCTCTTCATTTATCCTTGTTCGGTTCATCATCTTCGCCAACTCCCTACCCTGGCTCACCGTACCTTTCCTTTTGACCATATTACTCATCGCCATACTTCGTTTCGAATGGGGTATCTATCTCTTCATTTTTCTAATCCCATTGCTTTCCTTACTTCCCTCTCAATTAGGGGTACCCAATTTTTCCCTGATTGAGATGACATTTCTTGTTTTAGTTAATGTATGGTTTATAAGGCTGCTAAAAGTTAAGAAGTTGCAAATCAAAAGAACTCCCTTAGATATCCCCCTCTTTATATTCCTGCTCATAGTGGTATCCTCCTGCTTGGTAACCCTCTTCTCTCTGCGCTATCTCCCTCAAAAAATATTCTTTTATAATCTCATCGAGGCTTTGAAGAATATTTTTATCTGGCATCAGGAGGATAGGTTCTTTGTCCTGAGGGGAGCTTTAACCCTAATAGAAGGGGGGCTTTTTTATTTCTTCATTGCTAATAACATCAAAAATAGAGAGATGGTAAGGAAAATCTTTACCACTATCATATTAAGTGGTCTGGTTATAACCTCTTACGGTATATTCCAATATGTCACCGGTTTTCAGCTACTTGAACGGTGGGTCCGCGTAACCCCCTATCTACGACGAATAAACTCTACCCTCCCTGATGTTAACTCATTTGGCGCCTATCTCGTTTTAATCTTACCATTGACCATCACCTTAGGCGTCATAGCCGAGTGGAAGAAGAGGGTACTACTCACTATCCTTAGCTTAGGGCTATTTCTCTGCCTCGTTTTTACCAGCAGTAGATCAAGCTGGATCGGTTTTCTTGCTGCTTTTCTTTTTCTCTCCATAACTACCTATCGCCGGAAACTCTACCTATATTACAAAAGTAGCTTCCTAAAGAACAATTTCAAAAGAATATTCATCGGATGTTTACTTCTGCTTTTTATCCTTCTTCCCTTCCTAATAACGATCGCTAACTCGTACAACATCAGCTCTAAGAGAAACCTCCACACCCCAATTGATTTGATTCTTTTCACCCTAAATCCCAACAATATGTTAGATAAAATATTCAGTGGACGGCTAAGCACTTACTGGAAGGTGGGGATGGAAATGATAAAAGACCACCCACTTTTTGGGGTAGGGGTGGGCTCCTTCATCGTTCATTTTAAGGATTACAAGAACAAGATAAAGTATTCTCAGCACCCAGAAAATGCCCATAACTATTTCCTCCAGATCGGAGCAGAGTTGGGCTTGGTGGGCTTAGTGGCATTCCTCTACCTTATCGGGATGATATTCAGCTACGGGTTTACTGCTTTGAGGTCTTCCTCCGAGGCTTTTTGGGAAACCACCTCGTTAGGTATATTAACCGGTATATTTGGCTTTATTGTCAGCTGTTTAGCCCAACATCCCTTACTGTTGATAGAGATTCAATTCATCTTTTGGCTCTTTGTCTATTTGATCTTCCTAATGGGAACCCCCTACAGGGTAAAAGAGGGGCAATACCTTTGTTCTTTTTCAAAAAAGCTTTATTTAATCATTATATTTGCCATTTTCGCAAGTATTCCCTTTAGAATCGTTTGCCTCCCAAAAAATAAAATTATAGCCAACCACGGCTTTTATTCCTGGGAGAAATGGGGGGGTAAAGTCCCATTTCGATGGACCAAACGAGTTGCTTCAGAGAGAATAGAGATTAAGGGGAGGGTACTATATCTGCCAATATTGGCTTATCGGCCGAACATATCCAAAAACCCAGTAAAGCTAACTATATATTTTGACGGACAAAAGGTTGACAGCATCACTCTTAATAAGAATGGGTGGCGGATCTTTAGTTATCCAATTGCGAATAAGAATAAAAGGCTTATAATCTCTTTCATAATCGATAGGACCTGGAATCCACTAAAATCTGGCTTTAACAAAGACAGCCGTAACCTCGGGATAGGGGTTGGAGAACCTTCTTGGGACGAAATCCCATCCTGTTTTAAATGTCTAAACTCAGAGGGAATGGCAATGGGGCAGATCAAACCCTCGAAGGAGATAATCTTTACTTTCAGTAGACTTTTATTCCCTTTTATTTAAAAAATCTTTAACTTTTCAAATTAAACTCTTGATAAGAACGGAGAAATATGTTATCATTGTCTTGCAAAAGGGAGGGAACAGTGGGGAAAGGGGTTATTCTTGTCATTCACGAAGATGATAACTTCGTAAAGAAGATTAAGGATAGCTTTCCTGAGGAATTTGAGATATATACGGCGAGTAGCAGTAAGGAGGGGTACGAGTTATCTTTAAAGCTTATCCCGGATGTTGTCCTTTCCAACACATCTTCACCAGAGATCGATGGTTGGGCTCTTATAAAACAGTTGAAGGAAGAGAACAAAACATCTCATATTCCTTTCATTTTTCTCTCTGAAGAGAAGGGGGTCTCTCCCCGGATAAAGGCGTTTGAGCTTGGAGCTTATGATTACATAACCAAACCGTTTGACTTGGATGAGCTGAGGGCGAGAGTAGAAATAGCACTTAGGCGAAGTAAGCGGGTAGATACGACTCCTCCTCCAGAAAGAAAGAATATATCGGGAAAACTAGGGCAAATGAGCCTTGCTGATATCCTCCAGATCTTGGGGATGAACCGGAAAACTTGCACCGTAACTCTGGAGAAGGGTGGGGTAAAGGGGAAAATATTCTTTGAGCATGGGAAGATACTCCATGCTTATGTGGGGAATATCGAAGGAGAAAAGGCGGTCCATCTTCTCCTTCGGTGGCAGGATGCTGATTTTCTAATAGAGGATGGGATCACCGCTATCTTCGATGTCACCATAGGGAAAGACCCTCAATCTCTTCTTCTCGACGGGATGACCCAATCAGATGAAGAAAGGAGGAAAAAGGGGGAGGAGCTATTGGAAGACTTTCTCTTTCCTGAAAGTGGAGATAACACTGAGGTCATAAGGGCTCTTGAGAAGTTGGAAGCTATGGGATTGATAAAGAGAGTGGAGGGATAAAAAGATATGGAGGAGGAAAAGATAAAGGTAGCCATAATCGGGGGGGATTATCCGGGTCTTGAGCTGATGGCATTAATCAAGAAACTTCCTTCTCCCTCATTTGAGGTAGCCGCGGTGATTGACCCTAACGAAGACGCTCTCCTTTTCCACCTCGCGGATTATGGTTATCAGTTTGCCGACCCTCCCGAAGCTATCTTCTCTTCTGATTTAAGGACTTTAGAGAAGATAGAGGGGCTTTCTCTAATTATCGACACCACGGGGAATAAGGATATCCATCAGGCTCTTTATAATTTAGATCTCCACCAGGTAAAGATCTTAAACCGAGAAAGTGGCAATTTTCTTATCCGAATGAAGCTTTCCGCAGGGGAACCCAATGAAGAAGGGGAGGTTGACTTAGCCAAAAGGCGGATATTTATCTTCCAGAACTTCATTGGAGCTGCGAACTCGATCAATCTGGCGGAACATCAAGATGAGTTCTACGAACTCTTTCTCACCACTGCGATGGAGGCTACCCAGGCTGATACAGGTTCGGTGATGCTCCTTAATCGGAGCAGGGAGTATCTTTATTTAGTGGTAGCGAGAGGACTATCTCCAGATTATATAAATGCTCTCGGTCGTTTCCCTAGAATAGGGGAGGGGATCGCAGGGCGGGTCGCTCAGATTGGGGAACCACTACTCCTTTCCGGGAGGTTTGAGGATCTCCGCTTTGCCCGAGTAGAAGAGAAGAACGGGATAAAGTCCTCCATTTGCGTGCCCATAAAGGTAGGTAATAATGTGTTGGGCGTCCTCAATGTGGGGAACAAAAGATCGACCTCCGCTTTCAGTCGGGAGGACCTGGTTTTTCTCTCCCAATTCTCCAACTTAGCGGCAAAATATATTATGGAGATCGCTACCCATCAGGAACTCAAGATCACCCAGCTCGAGCAACAGTTGACCAAAGCAGTAGGAAAGATAGTGAGCCTCTCCCTTCCTTTAAAGGATAAGCTTCAGAAAGCGATCCTTGAGATAGCCAATGTCCTTAATCTGGAATCCTTAAACCTCTACTTGAAGGAATCTCCAGCTGATGAGCTCACCCTTCGCGCCTCCACCGATATCACCCCTTCCTTATTTGGCATTCTCAAACTTAGGGAGTTAAAAGGCGCCATTGGAAAGGTAGTGAAGACAAAAAGGCCCCTTTTGCTAAAGGAACAGTCGAGCTATTTGATCTTCGATGAAGATAAGAAAGAAGGTGATAGGGATATGGGTGAGGCGTATCAGTTCATCCTTCCCCTTCTCCATAAGGATAAACTTCTCGGCGTGATGAGCATCCTTTTCTCCGAAAGGATCGATCGCTCAGATTATCGGCTTTCCCTTTGTCAGCGTCTCTCTAACACCCTTGCTGATACCATTTATAATCAGATGGAGACGGAGAGCCAACGGGAGGCGGCGGTACGCCTTACCACTGCCAACGAAGCGGGAATGTCCCTCGTCTCCATAATAGACCGAGAGAAGCTCGCCTTTACCATAGCCGTTTCCGCAGTTCAACTTGTTAACGCCGAGTTCGTCATCCTCAGAATCTACAACAAAAAGGAGAACAAACTTCCCATCTCCTCCTTTTATCATCGAGGAGGGGATAGGCTCTCGGATGAGATAAGGCGTTACGACGGGGAGCTTTGCTTAGCCACCTTCCAAAGCCAATCGGTGGAGACAGAAGCGTCAATCCCCTCTAAGGTAGAGGCGATAAAATCGGCGATAGCCTTTCCCTTAATTGTGGAGGAAGAGATATTAGGGGTACTTTCCGCCTATAACCGCCAGGACGAAGAATCCTTCTCGCCCATTCCTTTTACTGAGAACGATCGGATCGTACTGGATAAGTTCGCCTTCTATGCTGCGATGTCCTTGAGGAACCTGCGTGATTTTGAGGAGCGAAAGCAGTTCTCCTCTGTCAACGAGCTCACTGGGATGTACACCAAGAAGATCCTAGAAGCTCGTCTCCTGGAAGAGGTAAAGAGAGCAGATCGAACACAGGGCAAATTTAGCCTACTGATGTTTAAAATCGCCAACCTTAACTCCCTTGAGGTAAATATAGGGATCTCCAAAACTCAGCTCATTAAGTTGGTTGCTTACGAGATCGAACGCCACTTCAGAAAAAGCGATATCCTTTTCCATATAGAGGACGATGTCTTTGCTGTCCTTCTTCCCGAGATCGGGATGCAAGTTGAGGAGGCACTGGAACGGTTCCGCTCCTATCTATCGAGAAGAAACCTCCGAATTAGAGGGTTAAGTGAACCGTTAACCCTACTTGCCGGCTACAGCTCCTATCCAGTTAACGCCTTTTCTCCCGAAGAATTACTTGAACAAGCCTCTCAATATAAGGAAAAGTTGTCCTTCGGCGGAGGAGAGGGTAGGGTTAAAGGGATTTCTCCCTTCACCCAATTTGAGGAAGAGAGCTCAGCTGGCGCCTGATTTTCAATCATCTCCAAAAGGAAAGAAACGGGAACTGAAATAAAGTGGTTTTATATTTTCCTTCCTCACAATTTAACATAATATATATTATCAGACATTAAAATTGAGGGGAAAAGCCTTAACTAAGGTCTATGAGGATGCGGTTTACAGAGAAGACTTCAGATGGTATTATCTTAAGGAAAGAAATGGGAACCTTAAATGCGGTTAATTGAACGATATCTCTTAAAAGAGATCTTTCCTCCTACCTTGCTCTCCCTTTTTATCTTCAGCTTTTTGCTTCTTATGAACACCATTCTCCATTTGGCTGACCTTCTTATCCGCCGTGGAGTAGATTTGAGGCATATCCTTCAGATGATGCTCTATCTTACGCCAAGCATTGTCGTCTTTACCATCCCTATTGGGGTGCTACTTGGAATAATGGTGGGATTGAACAGACTCGTCTCCGACGGAGAAGTGACTGCTATCCTTGCTGGAGGGATCAGCCCCTATCGATTTCTCCGTCCCATTATGATATTTGCCCTTCTCTTTTTTCTCATCGATCTATGGCTAATGAACTACGCCCTTCCCTGGGGGAACCAATCATTTCGGGAACTCGATTTCAAGATCCTTTCCGGACGAATCATCTCAGGAGAAGTAAAGCCAAGGGTATTCAATGAAGATTTTCCCGGAAAAGTCCTTTATATCTCGGAAGTAGACGAAAAAACTGGCTTGTGGAAACGAGTATTCATATTCGACCAGGGACATCCTGGCGAGTCCCAGGTGATCCTGGCTAAAGAAGGGCTCCCTATTTTTGAGAAGCGAAAGAGGCGTCTTATCTTGGAACTATCCGAAGCGAAACTATATCAGACCTCTAACATCGATCCAGAAAAAAGAACAAGCTTCGCCAACTTCAAACATATGTATTTGGTGCTTCTTTCTATGCCTTCGTTAGCTGAGTTGAACTTAGGAAAGGATGAACGCTCTATGCGAGCGGATGAGTTAAGGGAAGAGATATGGAGAACGCGAGGTGAAAGCAGATTAACAGGAATATTAATAAACAAAAGCAGTGAAAAAAAATCTCTTCAAATTAGATTAAAATTTGTCCAAAATTCCTCAGAGAAGGAATATACCTTCCCCCTTTCCCTCTTACCCAAGGAGAGGAAGTATATTTCTCTGCCGTTTATCGCCCCCGCCTTTCCCCAAGATAGCTCTTCCGTAATTATTTCTCTTATTTTTTCGGGAAAACTTGTTTTTTCTCGAGAATTTACTTTAAACAAACTCCCCCCTACCCTTCTCCGTCATCTTCGAATAAATGGTGATTTGATCGTAGCCAGTCTTGGCTTTCAAGAATTGAACCCAAAAGGCAACCATTTCCATTTTGAGGTAGAATATCACAAAAGATATGCCATCCCCTGTGCTTGTCTCGTCTTCGGCATCCTTGGGTTTAGCTTTGCCCTCAAATTCCGGCGGAGTGGAAAGGCAGGAAGCTATGTTATTGGACTTATTGTTTTTGTTGTCTATTGGGCTTTTTTCATCAATGGCGAAGCATTCGGGGACAAAGGAATAATTCCTCCCTTCCTTGGAATGTGGGCGGCCAATATCTTTTTTGGGGCCATTGCCCTCCTCCTGTTAGCCAAAATAAAGTTTAGCGAAGGAACCAGATCTTCTTTACTTAGATTTCTTAGCAACCAATCGTTGGTATTCGTAAGCAACATTCGAAAGATCTTTAGAAATCGACGAAGAGCGAAAAGGAGAAGAATGATTAATAGCGAAGCCTCCTTCTCTTTTTCTAAAAAAATCCCCTTCCCCAGCATACTCGATCGGTATATAACCAAGAATTTCATCACTATCTTCTTCTTAGTACTATTCGGGGTGTATTCCATATTTGCCTTAGTAGATTTCATAGAAATGAACCAAGAAATAGAGAAAAATAACCTATCACACATCCTTCTTGTCGATTTTTTCAAATTCAAGTTACCTCAGATACTTATCTTTATTATTCCGATTTCCATCCTAATGGCGACTATGGTTACTTTGGGAATTATGGCGAAAAACAAAGAAACAACAGCAGCTAAGGCGGGAGGTATAAGCATTTATCGCCTTTTCATCCCCTTTCTTGTATTTGCCTTAATAGGAAGCGGAATAGTCTTCCTCATCCAGGATCGGATCCTTCCTTACTCCAATCAACGACTTAGTGAGATAATCCAGATAATTAAAGGAGCTCCTCCTCAAACCTACCGTCAGGCAAAAGGAAGCCGGTACCTATTCGGTAAGGGTAACCGGATCTTCCACCATGAAGGGTACGACGAAGAGCACGGAGTCATCAGAAGATTCACTGCCTACGAATTTGATCAGGAAACTCTTTCCCTTAAAGAAATGATATTCGCCCTCTCACTCAGATGGGACAAGGCATCCGGTAGATGGTTAAGTTACAATGATGGTTGGCTCTCTCGTTTTTCAGCCAATAAGGTAACCGTTAAGAGGTTCCATAAATTAAGAAACCACTTTCCCCCTGAGGAACCTTCCTATTTTAGTCGGATAATTCGAGAACCAGAGGAAATGAGTTTTAATGAATTGAGGCTCTACATAAAAGAACTCAAAGGATCGGGCGTAGATACCACCAGGGAAGAAGTGGAGCTATATTGGAAGACAGCTTTACCCTTCCTTACCCTGATCATCACCCTCATTGGTCTTGCTTTTTCCCTAAGGGGAGAAAAGGGAGGAGCGATAACGGGTATCTTCTTTAGCATAACCATAGTAGTAATCTACTGGGTTTTCTGGAGTGTCTTTAAAAACCTGGGCTATCTTGGAATACTTCCCCCCTTTCTCGCCGCCTGGAGCCCAAATCTCATCTTTGGAGCAGGAGCATTATATCTCATCCTCACCTTAAGAACTTAAAAGAGCCCTCCCCTCTCGCTCCTCCCGATGCAGAAAAAAAACATCGCCCCAATCAATCCAATCACCTTGGTCCTGGAGGAAGATGCTCCAGTAGATAACGGAGGAGAAGCGTCCTCAGGTGGACGGTAGTGTTCTTACCCTCAAAGATTCCATGGGACCGATTGGGATAGATCATCACGCTAAACTGTTTATTATTCTTGATCAACTCGTTTATCAACTTTGCGGTGCCCTGAAAGTGCACATTATCATCGCCAGTGCCGTGAACCACCAAAAGGTTCCCCTTCAGCTGATGGGCAAATGTAATGGGAGAGCCTTTTATATATGCCTCCTTATTCTCGCTGGGCAAACCGGTGTACCGCTCTTGATAGATGGTGTCATATAGCCGTATATCCGGTACCGGCGCAACAGCCATCCCGGTTTTATAAAGGTCAGGATAGCGGAAAAGGAGATTTAGTGTCATCGAGCCACCACCACTCCATCCCCAAACGCCGATCCTCTCTGGATCCACATAGCTCCATCTACGGATGATTTTTCTCACCGCTGCTGCCTGATCAGCGGAATTCAAAACTCCGATCTTCCCATAAATGCACTTCCGCCATTCACGACCCCGGGGGCAAGGTGTTCCTCGGTTATCAAGCGCCATAACAATATAACCTTTTTGGGCGATCATCAGGTGCCAGAGATCGGTTCTTCCTCCCCAGGCATCCCTTACGATTTGACCCGCTGGCTCACCATAGACATAAAATAGGACCGGATACTTCTTACCGGGATCGAAGTTATAAGGTTTGATTTGATAGCCATCGAGAACAACGCCGTTGCCGATATCCACCCGGAAAAACTCTATCGGGCGATGTTTAAGTGCCTCTACCTTCTTCTTCAACTTATCGTTCCTCACCAGGGTACGAACAACCTTATGACTTGGGAGTTCAATGAGGTCAACGGTTGGAGGGATAAATTTCTTGGAGAAGGTATGAAACGCCCACCTGCTGTTTCTGGAAATCTGATAACTATTGGTCCCGCTTTGAGACATTGGGGTTATCCGTTGAAGCTTTCCCTTCCCATCTAACCGAACCCGATAAAGATATCTCCTTAGAGGATCGTCAGGAGAGGCGATGAAATAAACCCAACCATCCTTTTCATCGACATTCGCAATGCTGATCACATCGTAAGGACCGGGGGTAATACAACTAACATCTCTTCCATCCCGGGAGACAACATAAAGATGGCGCCACCCATCTCTCTCGCTTACCCAGATGAACCTTTTCCCCTTATCAAGCCAATAAATCCTATCTACCACCTCCACCCAGGCATTATCGCGTTCAGTAAGGATCGTTCTCACCTCACCAGTAAGCGCATCGCCGATCATAACCCTATCGGTATTCTGCTTCCGGTTGAGCACCTGAAAGATAATCTCCTTAGGGCTTTTTGCCCAGTCCATTTGGGCGATATACTGATTCCGTGGGTCACCTGGCACCTTCATCCATACGGTCTTCCCCCCGGAGGCGCTTATCACCCCTACCCGACAGGCAGAGTTAGTGGTTCCCGCCTTTGGATAGCGAATGGGAATCAACTTAGGATAAAGGGAATCGGTGTAATTGATTAGATAGAAAATTTTTACCTTCGAGGAATCAAGTTGCCAATAGGCTATGAATCGGCTGTCCGGACTCCAGCGAAAACCGTCCCTTAAGCTGAACTCCTCCTCGTATACCCAGTCGAAGGTACCGTTGATGATCGTGTCTGAGCCATCTTTTGTAAGCTGGATTATCCTGTGATCCTCAAGGTCCTCAACATAGATGTTGTGCTCCCGGACATAGGCCACCTTTTTGCTATCTGGCGAAAATTTGGCGAACATAAGGGTTGAGGGTTTGGCATCACCACCGAGCTTTTTTAGCTCCCAGTTCTTAAGATCGAGTACATAGTAGTCCCCCCTCGTATTACGACGCCAGACCCGCTTCGAATTGGTATAGATAAGAAGATACTTAAAATCGGGAGAAAAAGCAAAATCATCAATCCTTAACGGTTTCGATCCCCCTGTAGGTATCAGCTTCGATGCGGAAACGAGTACCTCCCGTTTTCCGGTCTTGGCGTCATAGCGAACGATATCCCTTCCGCCCTTTATCTCCTTGGATGGCTCAAGAACAACATACCCATTTCCATCCTCAAGCCACCTTGCTCGGAAGTACTTGGCGCTGAACTCCCTACTAGCGTAGATCCTCTCGATAGATAAAAGTCCGGTATCTTTCCCCACCGTTTGTGAGAAGGCAGAGGAAAAGGCGAAAACAACCCCACCGGTTAAGAGCAAAGATGCCCATAATAAAACTCTTCTTCCGGCGGTGGTTGAGCTGTTATTGTAGTTTTTCACCATTTTTCCCTCCTTTCTTATGCGGTATATGAAAGTATTATATCCCGAAGTGGATGGCTTACGAAATCTTTTTAAGGAGTTCCTTACTGGATGAAAATCCGAAGAATAAAAAAATAAAAAGGGGAATTATCCCCTTCTTCAAATATCCTCATACTCTAACAAATTTCTTCTGCCTTTACACTCTATCCAAGCTTTTAAACAATCCTTCCTCACACTTATAATACGCCTTTGTGCATTCTATTTACACAATCGCCGCTCTTTCCCCTCTGCAATTTATTATCCTTGGGAAACGGTATTATACAGCTTGCACCAACAAAAATTAAAAATAAGTGATCTAAGTCCCTTCAGACCAAGAAGAGAGATATTCCTTCTGCTCCTCGGTGAGGACATCGATGTTCACCCCCATCGACTTAAGCTTAAGCCGAGCGATCTCCTCATCTATCTCCTTAGGCACCTTATAGACTTGGGGCTTTAAGGAAGCACCTTCCCTCACTAAATAGTCGACCGTAAGCGCCTGATTGGCGAAACTCATATCCATCACCATTGCCGGATGTCCTTCTGCTGCTGCTAGGTTTATCAACCTACCTTCACCGAGGAGATATATCTTCTTTCCATCGTAAAGGGTGAATTCCTCGACAAACTCCCTCACCTTTCTCCTGGAGGAAGAAAGTTCTTCAAGGGCAGTTATGTCGATCTCCACATTGAAGTGGCCCGAATTGGCTACTATCGCCCCATCCTTCATCGCAAGGAAGTGCTCCTTCCTAATGACACTCTTATCCCCGGTCACGGTGACGAAAAGATCGCCTACCTTAGCCGCTTCTATCATCGGCATCACCAGATAGCCATCCATCACCGCCTCAAGGGCTCTCACCGGGTCAACCTCACAAACTATCACCTTCGCTCCCATCCCCCGCGCTCTCATCGCCACCCCTTTACCACACCATCCATAGCCGGCAACCACAAAGTTGAGCCCAGCGAGTAGGATGTTGGTCGCCCGGATTATCCCATCAAGGGTGCTTTGTCCCGTCCCATAGCGGTTGTCAAAAAGATGTTTGGTATCGGCATCGTTCACCGCGATTATGGGGTACTTAAGAACCCCGTGCTTCGCCATACTCTTTAACCTAATGACGCCCGTGGTTGTTTCCTCAGTACCTCCAATAATTCCTTTCGCCAATTCCTTCTTCTCTGAGAGCACCGTGGTTACCAGATCAGCTCCGTCATCCATCGTTATCATCGGTCTATGAGCTAAAGCAGAGTAAATGTGTTGATAGTAAGTCTCTTTATCCTCCCCCTTTATAGCGAAGACGGGGATGTTATAGTCGGCGACCAGAGAAGCGGCGACATCGTCTTGGGTGCTTAAAGGGTTGGAAGCACAAAGCACAACCTCCGCCCCTCCGGCCTTAAGGGTTAGGGCAAGATTCGCCGTCTCAGTGGTGATATGGAGACAGGCAGAAATCTTTACCCCCTTTAGAGGTTTTTCCTTCTCAAACCTCTTTCTGATACTTTGGAGAACGGGCATATTCCTCGATGCCCATTCGATCCTCAGCTTACCTTCTTCAGCCAGACCAAGATCTTTTACATCGTAATCCATAAACCAACACTCCCTATCTCAGTTTCTTCGCAGTTATAATCCTGCCTCCCTCCTAAGGGTCTCGGCTAAGTCGGTTCTCTCCCAGGTGAAATCTTCGTCCTCTCTACCGAAATGGCCGTATGCCGCCGTCTTCTTAAAGATAGGACGGCGAAGCTTCAGATAATCAATGATCTCAAACGGCTTCAAGGGGAAATGCTCCCGGATCAACTCCTTTATCTTATCCTCTGAGATCTTCCCTGTCCCCAAGGTATCGACCATTATGGAGACGGGATCAGCTACCCCAATGGCATAGGCAAGCTGAACCTCTACCTTATCGGCAAGCCCTGCTGCTACGATGTTCTTCGCTATGTAACGAGCCATATAGGAGGCGGAGCGATCGACCTTGGTCGGATCCTTGCCGGAGAAACAACCACCACCATGGCTACCTACCCCACCATAAGTATCGACTATTATCTTTCTCCCAGTGAGACCTGTATCCGCCTGGGGACCGCCGGTGACGAACCTACCAGTAGGGTTTATATGATAGATGGTATCCTTATCCCGAAATTCCTCAGGGATTACCGGGAAAATAACCGTCTCCCTAAGTTCTTCCTTTAGTCTATCGGTGCTAACCTTATCGCTATGCTGGGCAGAAAGGACAACCGTCGTCACCCTCCTTGGCTTTCCCCCATCGTACTCCACCGTGACCTGAGTCTTTCCATCGGGACGAAGATAGTTAAGGATCTTCTGTTTCCTCACCTCAGCCAGCCTCATCGCCAGCTTATGGGCAAGCATAATGGGGAGGGGCATAAGCTCCTTTGTCTCATTACAAGCATAACCAAACATAATACCCTGATCGCCTGCTCCACCAGTATCCACCCCCTGAGCAATATCCCGGGACTGCTCATCAATAGAGGTAATCACCGCGCAGGTATCCCCATCGAACCCATACTTCGCCCTGGTATAACCGATATCCAATATGGTCCGGCGCACGATCTTGGGAATATCAATATAGCAATTGGTGGTTATCTCACCCGCCACTACCGCCAACCCTGTAGTTACCAATGTCTCACAGGCTACCCGACCAAAGGGATCCTGCTCCATAATGGCATCGAGGATGGCATCGGATATCTGATCCGCGATCTTATCCGGGTGTCCCTCGGTTACCGATTCAGAAGTAAAAAGAAACCTCCCTTTCTTGCTCATACGTGCCTCCCTCCAATAGAAATCTCACATTCCGAAAAAATAACTTTATCACGCCCCAATTTCGAAATCAACAAAAAAAAAAGAAAAGGATGTATAAGGGTAATTATTACCCTCTCCTCCTGAATTATCCGTCCAGCAATCTATCCAAACGAGGACGCCTCTCTTGAAAAGAGTACTCTTTAGAAAACGACTAATTCAACCCTTATATCCAACTATAATCGCAAAACAACCCCTCTCAGTAAGGATAGGCTATGGATGTTATCTGGCGTCGAAACTATGATCGCATATCTAAGATCGAACCTCAATCCCGCAGTTTGATCCAGAAACCAGCAAAATCCTCCGCCCATATTAATTATGGGATCAACCGTCCTTTCCGGCGTTAAAATCTCCACCGTATCTCGATCAGAAGGATCCTCTCTTCTCACCTTGGAAGAAAAACAAACTCCTCCATTAAACTCAATCGCTATCTGTTCCTTGAGGAGATAGGCAATGCCCAACCCTATGTTTGGAGAGGAATGAGCAGGGGTAACCGGAAAATCATTTCCACCGGAGATATAATCGTCTTGAGATCCGTACTGGAATGTCCGAGTTAATCCACCGAAAAAGATCAATTGGAACTTCTTTTCTTGCCCATACGAGATACCACTCCCTACCAAAAAGAAGAAAAAGATAATAAACCCTGTCTTTACTCTCTTCTGTCTCATATCACCTCCCCCCCTTTAATTTCTTCACCTTCTTCACCCTTATCTCCACCTCTTCTCTATCCACATACCAACCACCGGTAACGATGAGATAAACTTTATAGGTTCCCGATTGGGTGAAATCCGGTGTCCAAGAAAAGAAACCATATACGGATAGTAGAGGGTAAATGAATTACCGACGCCGGCGGTTCCGGTAAGTAATCCCGTGTCGTGGGGAAGGCCCTTTATATGAGGCCATCTATAGAGCCGAGGCCAACAATACTTTCCGGGCTCTGGCTCCCACATATAGGAGAGTATCCAAGTAGCTGCCCCTTTGGCATAGTTCAGATATGTCTCGTCCCCCGTCTCTTCATACAACTCTGCGAAGAAATAGCCTATGCCGGCAGCTCCATGGGCAAATAAGGGGAACCCTTTCTATCAATACCTAATGCAATAAGAAACCATAAACTCCCACCCCCTATTCTTGATGGTAAGCTCGCTTCCCTCCTCCTTATTAAGATCTACCAACCCAAAACCATATCTTAATCCTAAGGAAAGCCTTCTATAACTCACTCCAAATCCAGAAATCAGCTATCTTGCTTATCAAGCAAATATCCGCCTCCACACCTAAGGTGGCAAAAATGCTAAACTCTGAAAGAGGTAAGCGATAATGGGCTAAAAGTGGTAGGGCTAAGTAAGTGAGCTTATAAAATGTATCCCCCCACTTCACCCCGGAAAATTCAACAAGTTCTGACCTCTTCTCTTTATACAGGAGACATCGGTTTCTAAGAAAAACCTCTTAGAGAGATCGAAGCTAACCCCCACACCAGCACAATATCCCAGCTTCGCTTCATGCCTCGGAGGAGGAATAAGAGGGTTCACTCCCTCACTGTAGCCGAAATTTTGATTGTAAAGGTTCAAACCTCCAACAAGGTAAATTTTCCCCCCTTTTATCACTTGGGCAAAGGACGAAGTAAAGGCAAACAATAAAAGAATTAAAGAAAAGACTAAATATCTCTTCATTGGCTCTCTCCTCGATTCGTATTCCATTACCCTGATTAAACCCCTCACTTGATATTCAAAAGGCGTTTTTCCTCTGAGATAGCTTCATCGGCATACTGAATCGCTCCTTGAATATCGTTGTCCAATAAAGCCTCAAAATAAAGCTTTTGATATTGAGAAAAGAGGTTCGAGTCATCCTCTATTAAACCAGCGTTCTTTAACTGACAGAAAAGGCGCCAAACTTCCTTGCCTTTCTCAAAAAGGGCATCAACTGAATCCTTCCTTCCCTTAACAGTAGCAAACTCCTCATCCCCTTTAGCTTCAGGATAACTGAAATCCCAATAAGCATCGCTCCAATCTATGTCTTCGAACCCCCAATAAGCAATGACACCACCCCTTTCGCCCCCATAGTTCTCGTCATCGATGTTTGCTATCCAGCAAACCGTATATAGATGCTTCGGGTAAGGGAAAATCCCTTGCGTTGACTCTCCTCTTACCCAGCCATAATTCGGGATCCAGATTTCCACTATATAATGGGTGGGGTCTCCGAATAAAACGCGGGCGGGTATCCCCAATGCCCGGCATAGGGCGGCGGATAGATTCGCTTTACCCGTACATACCGCATGTCCTTCCGTCAAGGCATCAAGCGCCGTCTGCATTCCTCCTTCGTATTTGCTCTCATTGCCAGTGAAACGGATGATATCCTTTAAAATCTCGATAACATTTCCCTCCCAATTGCCGTAAAGGATATTAAAAGCCTTCTTCCTTATCTGCTCAGCATCCGACTGCACAGCGGAGGACGGTTGGAGGTAATATTTAAGTTCATCACTTAAATTGGAATAAGAAGAAAGAGAAACGGCTTTCGGCATATCACTATAGTTAGAGAACTTTTTCAGGGCGTAGACCTCAAAAACTATATACACCTTCTCATCCTTGGCGCAATTTTTTAGAGTAAACCTTATTAGATTTTGATCCTCATTCTCCCTGACCTTCTTAAAATTGAAACCCGTGACCTTCGCATTATAATTCTCCTCCTCCGACAATCTAATAAAGAGGGGGACACTGTCCTCAGTAATGACCGGTAGATGGGTGATAAAATGTGCCTCCGCTAAATCCCTATGAGGGGTAATAAGATAAGCCATCTTATGGAAACTTATGACGAGGGTTTCCTCCTCTTCTGAAAAGGAGAAGGAACAAAAAGCGAAGAGAAGGAGGAAACAGCTATAACGAGAAACCGCCTTCTAACTTTTAGCCCCATTTTTAGCTCCTTTCCCTGAAGAAGAATAAAGAGATATTCAGATTCCTTTTTTGTAGAGCAAAAGTTATGCCATATTCCTTAATTGACTCAGAGATATTATCTTAATTAATTTTTTATACTTAGACAATAAACCAGGTAAGAACGATCGGCATAATGTATTCTATCGGATACAACAATCGTCACCTCTTGGGGACAGTTTCAAATAAGAATGCTATTTGAGATATTATCTCCTGCGTTCGAGGCGGTTTCCCGCTCGCTCGAGGAAGGTGATAAGAATGAGTATTGTAGCCCCCTGACCAAGAAGGATCAATGCATCCTTGGTGGTCGCCGAGCGGAGAAGAAGGGCGGTAATACCAAGGCAAATGCTTATAAGGTAAATGAAAAGAACACTCTGTTTTTTACTGCGGAAGAGGGATTCAAACCGATGATGGATATGATCCCGTCCCACATAAGCAATCCACTCCTTCACACTCTTTACCTTTCCCGTAAGAACACGGCTCACCGTGATATGAACCATATCGTAGATCATCACCGCAAATATAAGAAGAGGGGCGGTAAGAGAGACGATGGGATTGTTATCCGCCCATTCCCCTTTTACCGCGATCGAAGCGAGGATGAAACCGAGGAAGGTGCTTCCCGAGTCCCCCAAGAATATCTCCGCATCTCCTCTTATCTTAAAGTTATAGGGAAGAAAACCGACCGAACTTCCTAATGCAGCCACCGCCAGCCAGCCAAGATAGGGCTGATTGGTCTCAAAGGCGACCATTCCAAGAAAAAAAGCAGTGATCCCGGAAAGCCCTGCAGCAAGACCATCCATACCATCGAGGAAATTAAAGGCATTGGCTATTCCAATAACCCAGAGGTAGGTGAGGACGGCATTTACCACCATCCCCCACCAAAGATAGGGAGGAAAAAGAACAAGATAGACCCCATATTTAAGAAGTAAAGAAACAGCGAGTATCTGCACTCCTAACCGGAGGGCAGGTGAGAGTCGTTTTATGTCATCGATAAGGCTAAAAAGAAATACAACCGTTGCTCCAAGAAGGACCGCTTTCATTCCCGGATCGAGGATAAAGTTCTTCAAAAGGGAAAAGGTGAACGCAGAATAAACTGCAACTCCACCCAAGATGGGAGTGGGATGGCGATGAATCTTCCTTGCCGAAGGGAAATCGAGGAGCTTAAACTTGAGGGCGATCCGCTTCATAATTGGAGTAAGGGAGAGAGATAAGGAAAGAGAGAAAATAAGGATGTAAACCCACCTCAATCCTGCTCTCCGGAAGAACGATTCCACCGAAGGAAACCAAAGCGATATAAAAACAACCAAAGCAAGAGGGTAGCAAAACTTGATAGGTATGATGTTCAGACACTTCCTCTCGACATTCATCAACCGACTGCCTCAATTACTGCAGAAAGTACCTTTTTTATCTCCCCCTCCTTTAAGTTAGGATAGATGGGGAGGGACACCGCCTTGCTAAATGCCTCATCGGTTCTGGTAAAACCGGATAAACCGAGATATGAGGAAAGGGGACGGAAAACCGGCTTCCTCGCCTCTATGCCTCGCTCTTTTAGGGAATGAACAAGCTCATCTGCTCCCTTATTTTCAGCCCGGATAACAAAGCGAAAGAATATACCCTCCCTCTCCGAAGATGTTTCTGGAAGAATTAAGGGCAGTTTCTCAAAAGCGGAAATATACCTTCTCGCTATTTTTTTTCTCCTCTCGATAAACCGGGGAAGCTTCTTAAGCTGTATCAACCCTATCGCTGCCTCTATGTCATTCATCTTGAAGTTGAAGCGGGGGATAAAATCTTCTTTCTCATCGTACTCTCGCATCTCCTTCACCCTTTCTATTATCCGACGAGAATGAGAAAAAACCATCCCCCCCTCCCCAGTGGTGATGACCTTGGTGGCGTAAAAGGAAAATATCGAAACCACTCCAAAGGAGCCCACCGGCTTACCCTGATAGCTTGCCCCGATACTCATAGCACAGTCCTCAATCACCGGGATGCCGAGCGACAAAACCTCATCTAAGCTCGCAGGAAAGCCGAACATATGAGGAAGAATAACCGCTTTTGTCCTCTTGGTAATCTTCTTTCTTAAATCGGCAGGGTCGAGATTAAACCCTGAGGGCTCTATATCGATCAACAAGGGGGAAGCACCACAGGAGATTAAAGCATAAAGGGGAGCGGTACAGACGAAGGCGGGAAGCGCCACCTCATCGCCCTGCCCTATCCCGAGTGCCTTTAAGGCGAGGAATAAAGCAGCAGTTCCCGAAGAGCAAGCAGCGGCAAATCCCCCCCCCAGCGATTGGGCAAGGGCTTCTTCAAATTGGACTACCTTCTCTCCCCCTGCTATCATCCCCGAGCGGATAACCGCATTAACCGCCTCTATCTCCTCTTTACCTAAGCTCGGTTTTGAGTGCGGTATCATTGTAGCTCCGCTATATATTGATGAACAGACGAAGAGAAACAAACCCCTCGGCGTACTGAACCTTTGCCTGGGTCCCTCGGAAATGAGCAGTGGCTCGAGCTATATCCAATATGGAAAGACCCTCTACATTGGTCTTGGTTATCTGGGAGCTATGGGCTTCAAGGGAAGCGAGCTTTGCCTCGAATGTCTGTTTTATATCTATAAACACATTGGGTGAGAAATTGACCGTGGTCGGAACCTCATAGAAAAGCACATTGCGAATGTATCTGGTAGCGGAAAGGGATGCTTTCGCCAGGGCTACATGGTCTTGGTGGGTATCCTCATAATAATTGACGAAGATAAAACTCGGCTTCACCCTTTCGATAACTTCCTCGATCTTGTGAATAAGGGGTAAACTCATCGTTAGCTCGGTATCCCTATACCCACCAAAAAAGACCTCTTTTGCTCCGATAATCCGTTTTGCCTCAAACTGCTCCCTCCTTCTCACCTCGGGATCCCCACCCAACTCTCCCAAGGTTAAGATAAGAAGATAGATATCACATCCCTTCTTCCGATATTTTATCAGGCTGCCCCCACAGCCAAACTCGATGTCATCGGGATGGGCACCTATCGCCAATATATTCATAGCTTCCCTCCCTCAAGGATTATTTTGCCACTTTCCTCTCCCAAGTTAAAGAGCAGGTCTACCACAGAGAGATAAGGTTCAAACTCTCCATAAAGTTGAGGATATACTGGATGCTTGAATTCCTGAAAGATTACCTTTATCCCTGCCTTTTCAAACTTCGTTAATTCAAGATAACCTCTCCCCCCAGCGCCGGATATGTAGGTGTTTCCACCAAGCTTTCGGCAGATAGCCACCAATCTATCCGTCGCCCCCTCTGGAAGGGATTCAAGCTCAGAGGCCACTACAAACCTTTTCTCTATAGCCAGCGCTTCGGCTATCTTTTCAACGAAGTAAATATTAAGGGGAGAAAGGTAAACCCATTCCTTCTCAAACCCTTCAACAAATATGGGGAAAAAACGCTCAAAGTACGGCGCCTTGCGGTAGTTTATCTCGAGCGTCCTCAGATGCTTTTTTCTCCAATTCTCCCGATTGTTTATCATCACTTCAGAGATAAGTTGAGGAAAACGGTGAATAACAGGTACGGTGAGCCAGATCACCCTGTCTTTTGTCTTTATCCGATTCCTGTTCTGGAACTCGTTCTTCTTGAACTGGACATTATCGAGAAAGACGAAGACATCAGCCATCATCATCTTATGGAAATAACCGAGCCAGGGTAGATACTGCGGTTGGTGAACAGCGATCTTCATTCCTTCATTCTCCGCACAAATATCGGGTTGCTAACGATGGTATGAGGGTAATGGGTAGTTGCCTCAATGCGATAATACCCCTTTTTCATCCCCGCTGGAGGCACATCGACAAAGCTTATCTCGAGGCTCCCTTTGCCGCTTGCCGTCTTTATAACTTCACCATCTCTTATTACCTTTACCGTTATCATCTCATCAGGCTGCGGGGGGATGAGCGACAGGGATATATTGACCCTCACCGAAGAGAAAAAAGAAACGGTGTCCCCGGATATGCCCCTGCCCTTCTCCCCTTCCAAACTGAAATCATCAAGCACCATCTTATATTCCCTTGTCCTTCTTAAGGCGTACATTCTCCCCCGCTTAAGGGCAGATATTACACTCTTCTTGTCAATTGTATCTATCAGAAATACCGTCTGCACATCATCAATTCTTTTACCTCCCTCCCCTTCATAATGATAATCGAGCTCTCCTATAGTGAAGGGAGGATTCGCTCTTAATCCCATTATATACTCTTTAAGCGCCTTATCCCAATATCCTCCGGGGTTAGCACATTCCTTCATCCCCTCGTAAAGCGAGGCAAACCCGGTATAGTTCTTGGTCTTAATCAGCATTTCTGGATATTTCCTGGTCCTGAAAAAAGCCAGCCGGTAATCCCTGGTTGCCTCTGCCTCTGGATGAGCGATAAAAACCACCCCTCCCTTCCCCATCACATAGTCTATGAAAAACTGATATGGCTTCATCCCTTGATCCCCATGATATTGATCGAAAGGAGCAACCTTAAATGGGAAATTGTTAGCTAAGAAGATAAGGGAAAGGACAATGAGCGATATCCCCCAACCCCGATATCTCTTCACCACCTTAACCTGAACCAATCTCAACTTTATTATCTTCGTCTTCTTCCTTTTGGTGAGAAATAAGCCGAAGAACAAAAGAACAAGGGGCCAAAAAAGGAGGATGGAACGAAAGGAGTAATGGTAAAGCCGTGAATTGCCAACCATTGGTAAATTAAGGATATCTTCCTCTTTCTCAAGGCCTATTACCAGAAGGTGCTTGGACCAAGAATTGACTTTAAGTCTTCCGGGAAGGGGAAGTCCGCTAAAATAGTAAAAGGGCGCTGCCTCTAAGCCGGGGATAACCAACACCTGAGGATGAGTTCTATCTACCCTTCTGATCTCCGCGAGGTACCGCCCAACCCCCTTGGTGAAGACCGAACTCTCCATCACCTTCTTCTTCACAATATTACGGAGAAGGGGGACACCATACTCAAACTCGGCTAAAGGGTGATCAGTGATAATTACCACCTTTATTCCTCTTTCCTCGGCGAGTTTAACTATCTTCTCAACGGAATATCTACCCGTGCTATAGGTAGTATGGATATGGATTATCCCTGGCACCTGGTTCACCAGCGCCATTAAAGGGAAACCAGCAATACTAAACAAGAAAGAGAGTAAAATCCTTTTCATTCCCTTCCCCCTTCTCCGACAAGCTCAAGGTAAACCTTTTCTATCTCTTTAACCATACGAGAGGCGCTGAAAAGACTTGCCCTCTCCCTTCCTTTCCTCCCCAATCTTTCACCAAGATCAGGATAACGAAGTAGGCTCAATATCGCCTGTGCTAAAGCATCGGGGTCAGCCGGGGGAACAAGAAAACCGGTCTCCCCCTCCACTACCACCTCAGGAAGCCCGCCTACTTTAGTGGCTACTACCGGCTTTCCCATCGCCATCGCTTCGACCGCTGCCCTTCCCATTCCCTCGTTTAGCGAAGGGAGAACGAATATATCGACGATAGCGAGGTAAGGACGGATATCATCCTTCATCCCGGTAATAGTAAGAGGAAGAGAAGCCCTACGAGCCAACTCCTCAGCCCTCGAGCGGAGAGGACCATCTCCTACCCAGATAAAGTGGATTTCCGGATACTCCTTCGCTATTCTTTCTCCTGCTATTATTAGATTGAGTGGATCCTTTATTGGGACCAGTCTTCCCACACTACCTATCACCTTGGCTTTAGCCGGTATATTCAGCTCTTTCTTCACCTTCTTCTGATCGACATCGAACTTAAAAAAACGCTCAAGCTCAACACCACTTGGAATGACAACGAACCTGCTCTTCTTACCGATCTTCCTCTCCAGATGTTCCTTCACCTCCCTTCCGGTTAAACCGATTATCACATCGGTAAACCTGGATACAAACCTCTCAAGGAGGATGAAGAGCCAACTGATAATCCTTCCGTAATAGCCGTAAAATATATGACCGTGAGGGGTATGGACGATATACGGCGTTCCAGCGAAATAGGCGGCAAGACGCCCTAAAAAACCGGCTTTCGAAGAATGGGTATGAACGATATGATATCTCCCCTTCCTAATCCTCCTGAAAAGGGCGAAGAAGGAAACGATATCTTTCACCGGATTGACCGGGCGAATGAGTGAGGAAAGTTCTTCATATTCTACTTTGTTAACTGCCTGGGAGAGCTTAGGTGAGGGATTAGTTGTCCTTCCCGCTATCAAGGCTACATCAAACCTCCTCCTATCAAGAGAGGAAACCGTTATTAAGGTGTTATCGGCAGAACCACCGCGATCGAGCCTAGTAATGATATGAAGGACCCTTATTTTATCATCAGCCATAGAGCTTCCTCTTCACCTCGGTGAAAACTTTCTCCCCTACCTTTTCCCAACTCGATGCTAAGGCTATCCTCCTTCCACCCTCACCCAATTTCCTCGCAAATTCTGGATTTTCAAGCAACCCTATCACCGCTTCTGCTACCTTTCCCACATCTGCCTCAGGGAGAAGAACCCCATTTACCCCATCGATCACCGCATCTTCAACACCTCCATAACGCGAGGCGATAACCGGTTTACCACAAGCACCTGCCTCGAGGAAGACCAAACCGAACCCTTCGAAATCCACCTCATTTACCACCTGATTTACCATTAGGAATATGTCGCAGGCATTGTAATAAAGAGGAAGAAGGCCATCAGATACCCTTCCCACCAATTTGACTTCAGCTTCTACCCCAAGTTCTTCAATAAGCTTGAGAAGTTTCTTTCTCTCTGGTCCCTCACCCACGATAAGATAGGTAATATTAGGTATCTTCCGCTTAATAAGAGGGATCGCCCGAATAACGATCTCCTGCCCCTTTCTCGGAATGAGCCTTCCTACGGTTAGAAGTACCTTTTTCCCATTCAGGTTATACATTTTCTTGACGACATCACTGGCATCCATCGGTTTGAACCGATGGATATCTACCCCGTTGCCAATGACCAAGACCTTTTCCCTTGGCAAGTTAAGGGAATAAAGAAGTGAAGCGGTATAATTACTTACCGCAAAGGTAAGCTCCCCCCCCGCAAAAACCTTCTTCATCCAATTCCTTACAAAGGGCTTCCTCTGATATCTGCTTATCTCAAGTCCATGGGCGAATACGAAATAAGGAGGACCATTTCCTCTCATAAGGTAAGCCAAGCTACCCCCATAAAGCCAGGAGGTAGCGATTATTGCCTCTGGCTTATGGGTATTTATGATCTTTTTCAAGTTCACCCATAAAGGGATTGCTTTGAGATACCGAAGGGTATCCCATCCTGCCCTTAATATTCTTAGATCATCCTCCCTTTCATCGAACTCCTTATAACCGGATGCCTTAGTAGCGAGTACCACCGTTTCCGGAAAGCCTTGCTTAATTGCCTCCTTCGCCAGATAGTAAGAGACCACGCCAATTCCTCCCGGAAGCGGAGGAAATTCAGTGGTGAGTATGAGGAGTCTTCCTCTCATCGTACCCTTTCCAACACCTCGATAAATAAACTCAATATTCCCTCTGTCATTTTCTTCGTAGTGAACATAGCTGCCCGCCTTCTCCCTTTAATGGAAAGTTCCTTCCGTAAGTTACGATCGGCAATAAGCAATTTTATCTTCCCCGTAAGTTCATCGGGATGAGTAGGAGGGAAATAGAAACCAGCATCTCCTACCACTTCAGGAAGAGATGAGGAGGAGGAAACAATTACTGGAGTACCACAAGCCATCGCCTCAAGCGGAGGATAGCCAAAGCCTTCATATAAAGAAGGGAAAATGAAAATAGAGGCGGCGGAGTAGAAATAGGAAAGCTCCTCATCAGGAACGAAGTGGAGAAATTTCACCTTTAGCGAAAGGCTATCGGCCATTTTCTTCAGCGGACGGGCACTCTGTTCATCGCCTCCCACAAGGAGCAAGGGGTGTTTCTCCCTGATTTTATCCGGGAGCTTGGCATAAGCGGAGAGGAGTAAAGGAAGGTTTTTGTGCGGTTTGAAATTACCTACATAGAGGAGGTATCCTTTCTCCAAACCATATTTTTTTAGGATTGGCTCCGTCTCTTTCTCATTCTTCGGCGCGAAGCTCGAATCTACCCCCGGATAGATTACTTTAATTTTATCCTCTGGCAGGAGGAAGTGTTCCAATATATCCCTTTTCGAACAATTGGAATCGGTGATCACCGCTTGAACCTTTCGGAGGATAATACTTGCATACCGCTTAAACAGCGGATTCTTCAAAAAACGCTCCCCGAAGTTCTTTGGAAAATGGAGAAAAAGGAGGTCATGGATGGTCACTACAGCAGGACAGGGAGGATGAATCGGTGCTTTATAGTAAGGCGAGAAGAAAAGGTCGACCTCATCCTCCTCGAGTGCTCGAGGGAGATGATACTGGTCCCATAACGGGGTAAGCCGTCCAGGAACGACTTTTAGCCTCGTTCGCGGAAGATTGAACCCTTTGATATCCGAATCGGCATAAAGCCAAAACTCAAAATCAGGAGCCATTCTCGTTGCTTCAGAAAGAAAAGAGAGGAGATAACGCCCAATGCCGGTGCGTCTCCCGGGAACCAACTCCCTTAAATCTATTCCCACCCTCAACCTTTGCTCTCCATTATGGTGCGATATAGTTTCTTTATC
>Ga0190338_1000015_pt1 | contig 47746 bp, 40 predicted proteins | sample 4872041112_MG_FD_163434 | JGI IMG/M metagenome (GOLD analysis project Ga0190338, IMG submission 163434) | Hydrothermal vent sediment bacterial communities from Southern Trench, Guaymas Basin, Mexico - 4872-04-11-12_MG | ecosystem: Environmental > Aquatic > Marine > Hydrothermal vents > Sediment ... | reverse complement strand
GGGCATCACCCCATCATCCGCCGCCACCACCAAGACGACAATATCGGTCACCTTCGCTCCCCGGGAACGCATCCGGGTAAACGCTTCGTGCCCCGGAGTATCGAGGAAAACGATCCCCCTTCCATTCACCTCTATCTTGTATGCACCAATATGCTGGGTTATCCCCCCCATCTCTCGCTCGGCTACATTGGTTTGCCTAATGGCATCGAGGAGGGAGGTCTTTCCGTGATCTACATGCCCCATCACGGTGACCACTGGATCGCGAGGCATAAGCTCTTTCGGCTTCATCTCCTCCTCTAACATAACCTCTTCCTCGAAGGAGACCACCTCTGCCTCACAGCCGAACTCCTGACAGAGCTTCATCGCCGTATCCTTATCCAGGGTCTGGTTGATGGTGGCTAAAATGCCCATCTCGAGGAGTTTCTTCATTATCACCTTCGATTTTATGCCCAACTTCTCAGAGAGCTCCTTGACGGTCACCCCCTCGCTCAGGGTGATCTTTCCCTCCTTAACCGTTTCTTTCTCCACTACCCCTTTTCCCGCGGTAAGGGTCTTATCAACTCGCTTGAGTTTTTTCCTCCTCGTTCTCCTTGGCTTTTTCTTTATCTCCTCCTTCTCCAGCTTGCTCTCTATCTCCTCGGTGATAGCCTCTATCTTCTCGTCAGTGGGGGAGGGTTCGGACACCTTCTCCCTTCCGAGCTCCTCCTTTATCATCCTCACCTGGTCCTCATCAAGCCCGATCAGTCTGTTCCCCGATTTCATCCCATGAGCCTCGAGGATCTCCATTATCCTCGTCTCCTCCACCCCAAGCTCCTTCGCCAGTTGATAAATCCTTACCTTAGCCATTTCCTTCTCCTAATGGTGTGTAAGCTACCTCAGTAGCTTCCGCGCCTCCTTTATGATCTTCTCCGCCTTTTCCCTCCCTATGGAAGGGAGCTTGCTCAACTCCTCAACCGAGGCTTTGGCTATCTTTTCCAGAGAATCGAAACCCGCCTCAGCGAGGCGCTCTGCGGTCTTCTCACCGATACCCGGTATCGCCCTGAGCATCCCCTCGCTCTTGCTCATCATATCCATCCGCCTTTCTACCTCTGCTTTTTTCTCCTCCTCGCTCTTGATGTCTATCTTCCAGCCGGTGAGCTTAGCTGCCAAGCGGACATTCTGCCCCTTCTTGCCGATGGCGAGGGAAAGCTGGGATGAGTCCACGATAACCTCCGCCTCTCTCTTCTCCTCATCAAGGATGGTGACCTTGCTCACCTTCGCCGGACTGAGAGCGTTGGCGATGAAGGTGGCTGGGTCCTCTGAGTACTCGATGATATCTATCTTCTCGTTCTTCAGCTCCCTGATTATCGCCTGGACCCGATTCCCCCTCATCCCAACGCAGGCACCCACTGGATCGACATTGGTATCGGTGGAATAGACCGCTATCTTTGCCCGCTCTCCTGGCTCCCGAACCGCGTTCTTTATCTTTATCGTTCCATCGTAGATTTCGGGAACCTCCATCTCAAAAAGCTTTATCAGAAGCTGAGGATCAACCCGGGAGATCACCACCTGAGGTCCTCGGGAGATCCTCTCAACCTCGATGATCACCGCCTTCACCCGATCGCCCTGGGAATAGGTCTCGTTGGGCGATTGCTCTCTCTTGGGGAGAACCGCCTCGGTCCGCCCGATGTCCACAATGACATCGTTACGATCAAACCTCTTCACGATGCCGTTTACTATCTCTCCTATGCGGGGATGATACTCGTTGAATATCTTCTCCCGCTCCGCCTCCAGCACCTTCTGATAGATCACCTGCTTCGCCGTCTGGGCAGCGATTCGTCCCAGACCCTCGGTGGACTTGGGAATGTTTATCTCCTCCCCCACCTTGATATTGGGGTCGTACTTCACCGCTTCGGAAAGGGAGATCTCCTTCTCTGGATTGGTCACCTCCTCCACCACCTGCTTCCGGGCAAACACTTCGAACACCCCTTTCTCCCGGTTGAACCGGGAGACGATGTTCTCCTGAGACCTAAAGTACTTGCGGAAGGCAGCGACCATCGCTTCCTCAACCGCCTGGATGATCACCTCGGGGTCGATCCCCTTCTCTCTTCCTATCTGCTCTATTGTTTGATAAAGCTCCTTACCCATAGCTACTTAAAATCTATCTCCAGGTTGGCTTTTGTTATCTTGCTCAAGGGGATGATGAGTTCATCCTTCCCCTTCTTTATAGACAAAACCACCTCTCCACTCGAGAAACTCTTGATCACCCCCACCCATACACTCCTTCCCCTGATGGGCGTCCTCGTCCTTATCTTGACCAGTTTACCCACCGCCCGTTCATAATCTCGTTCCTTCACCAAAGGGCGGGTAAGTCCAGGGGAGGAGACCTCCAGGATATAACGATGACTTATCAAATCGTAGATATCAAGGAGAGCGCTAAGCTCCTCGCTCACCACCTGGCAATCGCCAAGGGTGACCCCGCCCTCCTTATCGATAAACACTCGAAGATACCACCTACCTCCTTCCTTCTTATACTCAACATCCACCACCTCTACCCCGTGATCGGAGGCGATCTTGCTCGCTAACTCCTCCACCTTCTCCTTTATCACCGATAGACCTCTATTTTACTAAAAAATCCTTAACAAAAAAAGTGGGAACTCCCCACTTCTCTACCTCGAAGGTTAACACAAAGGAAGAGATACTACAACCCTCGCTAAAAACCCTTTTATTTTATAACCGATGTTTGAGGAAAAGTCAAGGGGAGAAAAGGTTCTTTATCATTGTTTTTTCCTGTAGTATAATTTATATCAAGAGAATAATGTTGGGGGGCAAAAATGGGAAACTTTATCGGGGGAAGTGCCCCAGCGATGGCAAATCAATTAATGGAGGGCTACATACTCCTTAGCCCTCCGATGCTAAAACGGTTTACCCTTGCCGAGCTTAGGGAGCTCAAGATGGAACTCACCAAACTTCAGCGGGAGCTACGCGCTCAACAGGTACCTCTGGATGATCCCCTGGCGTTAAGGCAGAAGAACCACCGCCTCCAGAAGATAGCTTCAGCCCTGAGAGTGCTTACCCACCACATTCAGAAGACATCCGGCTCCATAGGCTAAGGTTGGGATGAAGCGAATTGGTTTTGTATTCGACGAGATCTTTCTCGCCCATAAGACGGGGAACCATCCAGAAAGTCCGGAGAGGCTAAGCTTCCTCCTCCATTACCTCGAGGAGAGGAATTGGTTCGAACGACTGATCAGGATTAAACCGGAACCAGCCACCTTATCCATCCTCTCCCATGTTCATACCCCTTCATACATCCACTCCCTTAAAAAGGAGATAGAAAGGGGTGCCCGAGTGCTCGACGACGGCGATACCATCGTCTCCTCCCGCTCCTATGAAGCAGCACTCTACGCCGCCGGTGCCGGGATAACCGCATCCTCAGCCATCCTTGAGGGGAGGCTCGACTCCGCCTTCTGCGCCGTCCGCCCCCCAGGACACCATGCGGAACGAGACCGGGCAATGGGATTCTGCCTCTTCAACAACATCGCGGTCACCGCCTCCTACCTAAAGCAGGACAAGGGGCTCTCCCGGATCCTGATCATCGACTTCGATGTCCACCACGGAAACGGCACCCAGAACGCTTTCTATGATGATCCCTCCATCCTCTACATCAGCCTTCACCAATACCCCCATTATCCGGGAACGGGGAGTAAGGAGGAACGGGGAGAAGGAGAAGGCTACGGCTTCACCATCAATATCCCCCTTCCTGCCGGCTCAGACGATATCGATTACATCACCGCCTTTAATGAGAAGGTGATCCCAGCAGGGGATGCCTTCCGCCCGGAATTCGTCCTCGTCTCCGCTGGCTTCGATCCCCATCGGGACGACCCCCTCTCAGCGATGCGGGTCACCGAAGACGGATTTTACCAGCTGACCAAAATGATCCGGGAGATAGCGGAAAGATGGTCTCAGGGGAGGATAGTGTCCATCCTCGAAGGGGGATACAACCTCCCCGCTTTGGGAAGAAGCGTAGAACATCACTTGAAGGCACTTATCGAATAGACACTACCTCTTGGGATAGAACTTGCGGAATATAAACTCAAAAACCGTACGGTAGTCTGCCGCCTCCCTAATAAAACGGTTTATCATCCGCTGTTCGTATCTTCCAGGATCCAGCCTCATCCTGCGGATCGCTATATCCTCAGGAGCAAGCTCTATCCTGTTCAACTCCTTCTCCTCGAAAAGGGGTAGTTTACCCTTAAGTTCATCGTAGGCGAGCTCCTCCCACTCGGTCACCAAGAATTCGATAACCTCCCTCCTCCCGTAATCCATCAGGTAGCGACACCAAAGCTCGAGGGTGCGGAACTCCTCCTCCATTCCATCAGGACGGTTGTAGCGTAGGTGACCGGTGAACTCCGGATCGAGTTCGAGGAGAAGGTCGAAAAGGAGGCGAAACTTCTGGGTAAAGGGGAGGTAAGCGTAATCGGGGAGGTTGAAGAAGAGGATGTAATGGATCTTCCTTTCCCCTAAGTAGATTTCCCTGACCTTCTCCAGCCTCTTGCTATCTACCGAGTAATAGAGCCGGGTGCGGTAGGGATGGCAGGGCTTATCTCCTTCTCGGGAAAAACCGAGAACAAGAAGCTTATCCATATCAATGAAGGATAGATCGGCTACATTCCTCCCAATATCCTCTATCAACCGGGAGAGGGATTGAGTATAATTTACAACTTTTCCCTTATCCTCCACTTCCTGCTCCCAACTTAAGCATATTCCCCACCCCCTTTTCCACCATTAGCCGTTCTATCTCCTCCGGTCTCTTGGGGAGGAACGAGGAGAGAACGACCGCTCCCTTTTCGGTTATGAGGATGTCGTCTTCGATCCTCACCCCGAGGTTCTCCTCCGGGATGTAGATCCCCGGTTCAACGGTTATCACCATCCCCGGAGCGAGCTTGACATTGGGAAGTGCGGGATCGTGAACATCGAGCCCAAGGAAATGGGAAGTGCCGTGAATGAAGTACTTGCCGTAGCCCTTCTCCTTTATGTAGCTTCTTGCTGCTCTATCGACATCCCTCAAGGTAGCACCGGGTCTGGCAGCAGCTATCCCCCTCCTCTGGGCTTCGAGCACTATCTCGTATATCTCCTTCTGCCTCTTGGTGAACCTTCCTGCGATAGGGATGGTTCGGGTAAGATCACCAGCATACTCCTTAAACTCCGCACCGACATCGATCACCACCAGCTCGCCCGGCTTGATCTGCCTTCTGTTCTTCTCATAATGGATGATGACCGAATTCGGTCCTGATCCCACTATGGAGGGGAAGCTGGTCCTCTCCGCCCCGAGGAAGTGGAAGACATACTCCACCACCGCCTGAAGCTGGTATTCGTACATTCCGGGCTCAGCGGAGCGGATTGCCTCGATTAAGCCCCTGGCGGTTATCTCGATCGCCCTCCTCATAAGGGCAAGTTCCTCTTTCGATTTCACCATCCTCATCCTTATGAGGATAGGGGAAAGATTCCCCACCTCAAATTCAGGAAGCTGTTTTCTCATTCGATTGACAAAGGCGAGTTTAGGGGAAGAGAGCGAGAAAATGCTTAATCTTGGCAAGGGGAAATAGATCATCCCCTTCTCCGCGATAAGGGAGGAAAGGAAATCGTTCATCTTCTCTACCAGAAGAACCCGGGAGATACCGGATACCCGGGATAGCTCCTTTCGCTTATTTTCATCCCCCTTCTTAATGAAGAGGATATCTCCTTCCTCGGTAATCGTGAGAATCGCCTCCGGCTCCTTTAAGCCAGTGAGGTAGTAGAAATTCTTGTCAACCCGGAAGTAATGCCCCATCATACTCCGGACGGGTTCACCAGAAAAAAGGAGGGCGACACCGCCTTTGAGTTCCTTTCTTACCTGCTCTCTCCTCTCCCGGTAGATATTTCCTCCCTCTGCCAGAAGAACAGGGACGATAAGGGCTGATATTATGAGAGCGATCAATACCGATCTTCCTCTTTTCATCTGACACCTCCCTCTCCTCATCATTTCACAGCATTCCGCCCCTGTCAAGAAAGAGACCCCCTTGCTTTAAGGTCTCCGCTATAGAAAAGTTTTACTTACCGCTCCCCCTTTCTATCTCCCTTTTTATAATCTGCCTTACCTTTTCATCTATGCATAGCGCCTCTCCCTTTAAGAGCCCATCGAGAAAATCAAGTATCTTTACCTCTTTACAGGGTCTTGTATCCCTCTCTTGAGGATAAAAGGTTATCGGGTTCCCATCGTCAGTTAACACGAGGAGAAACAGCTTGGGGTTTTTAGCCCCTCTGCTCTGGGGGATTTTTATTTTTCGAGCCACACTTATGCTCAGCAATGTCTCATTTTTTATTTGATCCCAGCTTTCTTTTCTGAAACGCCTCTCCTCATAAGGAAAGCCGAATTTTGTTTTAACCTTCTCGAGACGACTTAATATCTCCGCTATCTTTTCCTCCGAGGGAAAAGTTTCTGGAATCCAAAACTCAAGTTTCATTTTTCCTATCCTCCTTAATATTATGTTAAATTTTTTCTGTTGAAGATTAAACCATAACTCGTTTTTTGTCAAGAAAAAAGGGCAATTTTTATCCTTAATTCAGGAGAAAAAAACAAAGAAAGGGCAAACCGCACTCAGTGAGGAAGGTTCGAACTCTTCTTACGCTGGGCAAAATAAAAAGGGGCAAGGAATGCCCCTCTATCTTCAAATAAGGATAAGCTATCTACCGCTTCATCCTCAACCTTAGGGGAGGATAATAACGCTCAGTGGTAAGACCCCTCCCAAGAAGAAGCTGATAGCGAGCAACCATCATCCTCGTCTCGAACGAGCGGGGAAGATACATCACAGAGGTAGCCCCATCAGCACGGAACAGGGAACGGAAGAAATCCCTGAACAAGGAGGAGGCGGAAGATAACCCCGGCTTCATCCTGAGCGAAGAGAATAACACGCTCGTCTCAAAGGGGGTGAAATCCACCGCGCCACCACCCCCTTCCTCGTCATCGTATATATCGTAGTGGTCTATCCCATAAGTGGTGTTATGATCCCAGTAGTTGTGTTCTGCCTTAAGCGATGCGGGCTGGAGATTGTAGACATCCCATTTATTGCCCTGAATCTTATTGTACCCCGGACTACCCAGAGCTCCTCCCCCAAGATCAGGAGTCCCGGAATTACAACAAAAAACACCGTGGTTTCTGTTATTGGTTATAACACAATTCGCTATCTTCTGACTTCCCTGCTCACAACTAATACCATTAAGAGAGTTTCTAATCGTAGTATTGGTTATCGTCACACTCCCCTTCGCACCGAAAGCATTGGTGACACCATCTATCAACACCTCATCCACTGTGCTTGAGCCAGTTAGATTGGCCATAAATATACCCGCGTAGCAATCATCAATGACGCAATCCTTTATCTCAAGGGAGACATTCTCAGAATAAACGCCATAATTTGATCCGGAATTCTTTATGGTAACCCCGCTCAGTTCGGAGCCATTAGCACCGGCGGTGAACTCCACCGCTTTTTCTGCTCCTCCTCCATTGATGGTTACGCTCGCTTTGTCCTCACCGACAAGGTACAACTTCTTATTCACCCCTATATTCTCGTTATAGGTTCCGGCATAGATATCGCCCGCCTCCGCCGCGGTTATCGCCTCTCCTATTGTGTTGAAATCAGCCCCCGTTTCCCTTATCTCCACCGGTCCATGAACCTCACTGGTGGTGGTACTCGTTATTGGGGTGGTGCTTGAGCTCTTACAGGAGGAAAGCAGAAAAACAAAAACTAAACACAAACTAAAAAGGAAAAACCTCTTCATCCCTCCCCTCCTTTATTTATTTTTGGTGATTTGTTTTCTTAAAAAAAATAGCCATAGGACAAACTTGTCAAGGAAAAAATACCCTTTATCTTCTACTCAACCGACCTCGCTGCTCCGAAGCAAGAACCTATCCCAGCCGAATCTCAACAAGGATGTTCAGCCAGCCCCTTTAAAAGGGGGGGCGATTGTGGTATCATCCAGAAGGATATTTGACCTCAGATGGAGAAGAAAAAGATCAAGGACAATCTAACCCCGGCGATGAAGCAGTACCGGGAGATAAAGAGACGGCATAAAGACGCCATCCTCTTCTTCCGGATGGGGGACTTCTACGAGATGTTCTTCGAGGACGCCATCACCTGCTCCCGGGAGCTCGAGATCGCCCTTACCTCGAGGACGAAAAGTGAGGAAGGCAAAATCCCGATGTGCGGTGTTCCTTACCATTCGGTTGAGGGCTACATCACCAAACTGATAAGGCGGGGATACAAGGTAGCCATCTGCGAACAGGTCGAGGATCCGAAACAGGCAAAGGGGATCGTGCGTCGGGAGGTGGTGCGGATCATAACCCCGGGAACAGCGCTTGATTCCTCGCTGCTTGAGGAGAAGGAGGGGAACTATCTCGCCGCCATCCTCCCCGAAGAGGAGCGGGTAGGTATCTCCTTTATCGAGCTCTCCACCGGCGAGTTTACTGCAACCGAGATATCCTCTGGAGATATTTGGGAGAAGGTGGTGGATGAGCTCAATCATTTCAAAACGAGTGAGCTGATAATTCCCGAGGGCATCGAGCTCCCCAACAGGATAAAGGAGGAGTTTCCCCTCATCACGATAACCCCCCTCTCCTCGTGGATCTTCTCCCCGGATTACGCCCCACGGATGATCCTCGAACATTTTGGGGTAAGTAGTCTCGCCCCGTTTGGGCTTGAGGGTTTCCCCCTCGCCTCCTCTGCCGCTGGTGCTCTCCTCCATTATCTAAAGGAGACCCAGAAAAGCGAACTCAGTCATATCGAGAGCCTCTCCTATTTCAACACCGAGGACTATATGGTGATCGACTCCGCCACGGTGCGGAACCTTGAGCTCACGAGATCAGCGATAGACGGCTCGCGGGAGGGTTCACTCCTCGGGGTGATAGACTTCACCGTAACCGGTATGGGGGGGAGGAAGCTCAGAAGCTGGCTCCTAAGACCCCTTAAGGGGAAGAAGGAGATTGAGGAACGTCTTTCCGGCGTCGAGGAGCTGGTAAATGACCCGAGAAGAAGGGAGAAGCTGAGGAGCATCTTGAAAAGGATGCACGACATCGGAAGATTGGTGGGGAGGATAAGCGTGGGAACCGCGATGCCTCGCGATCTCATCGCCTTAGGGTCCTCTCTTGCCCGGCTTCCTGAGATAAGGGAGGAGATCGCCGGTTGCTACAGCAAGATAATCGGGAAGCTCCAGGGGGAGATAGACCCCCTGGAGGATGTGAGGGAATTGATAGAAAAGGCGATAGTTGACGAACCTCCGGCAACGGTAAGGGAGGGGGGGCTGATAAAGGACGGATTTTCTTATGAACTCGATGAACTGAGGAAGATATCCCGCGAGGGGAAGGGATATATCGCCTCGCTCGAGGAGAAAGAGCGGAAGAGGACCGGTATCTCTTCGCTCAAGGTGGGCTACAATAAGGTATTTGGCTATTACATCGAGGTATCGAAAGCAAACCTCTCCTTGGTTCCCGACGATTACATCAGGAAGCAGACACTGGTCGGCGGAGAGAGGTTCATCACCCCCGAGCTCAAGGAGTACGAGGCAAAGGTCCTAACCGCTGAGGAGCGGATCGGTGAACTCGAGTATCAGCTGTTCCTCGAGGTAAGGGAAAAGGTCTCCCAGGCAGCGGGGAGGATAAAGAAAACCGCCGATGCCTTAGCCACCCTCGATGTCCTCTGCTCCCTTGCCGAAGTGGCGGTGAGGAACCGCTATACCCGTCCCAAGATAACCGAGGGGGATGAGATAAAGATCATTGCTGGTCGTCACCCGGTGGTGGAGGAGATAATGAAGGACGAGAGGTTCATCCCCAACGACTGCTACCTGAACACGGACACCCATCAGATACTGATCATCACCGGTCCCAATATGGGGGGTAAATCCACCTATCTCCGCCAGGTAGCCCTGATCACCATTATGGCGCAGATGGGTTCCTTCGTTCCCGCGGATGAGGCGGAGATAGGGCTGGTGGATCGGGTATTCACCAGGGTCGGTGCCTCGGACAACCTCGCCCGAGGACAATCGACCTTCCTGATTGAGATGATGGAGACAGCCAACATCCTGAACAACGCTACCAAGAAGAGCTTGATCGTCCTCGATGAGATAGGGAGGGGAACCTCCACCTTCGACGGGGTAAGCATCGCCTGGGCGGTAGCTGAGTTCCTCCATCACCACCCGCGGATCGGAGCAAAGACCCTCTTTGCCACCCATTATCACGAACTCGCCGATCTCGCCCTCACCCTTCCCGGCATCAAGAACTTCAATGTGGCGGTGAAAGAGTGGAAGGGGAACCTCGTTTTCCTCCGCAAGGTGGTCGAGGGGGCGAGCGATAAGAGCTATGGCATCCAGGTGGCGAAGCTGGCAGGGCTTCCCAGATCGGTGATCGCCCGGGCAGAGGAAATCCTGACCAACCTCGAGCGGGACGAGTTCACCCCACAAGGGGAGCCCAAACTCGCCGCGAGGCGGAGCGAGAGAAAAAAGAAAGAGGGGAAAGAGCAACTCTCCCTCTTCGACGACTTCGGTCATCCCATCGTCGAGGAGCTCAAAAAGGTGGATGTGGATCGGCTCACCCCGATCGATGCCTTGAACCTCATCCATCGATTGAAGAAGAAACTGGAATAGGGCTATGGACCTTGCGGAGAAGGTTGGCCAACTCTTCTTTTTACCCATACCGGGAACAAAACTCACCTTAGGAGGGGAGCGAATACTGAGGATGATAAAGCCCGGTGGGGTGATCCTCTTCTCCCATAACTTCAGCACTGCTGAGGAAGCGCGCTCCTTTATCTCCGAATTGAAAGCCATCATCTCCCCTCCCCCGCTCATCGCTATAGATGAAGAGGGAGGATCGGTCTCCAGGTTGGGGGCGATAACCTCTCCAATGCCTTCGGCGATGGCGGTAGGGGCTACGGGAAGTGAGATATTAGCCTACCGTCAAGGACAGCTCACCGGACGGCTCCTCTCCTTCCTCGGGGTGGACATCAACTTCGCTCCGGTGCTCGATCTTTCACTCGGTCCTCCGGAAAACGGTATCGGTGTTCGCTCCTTTGGAAGCGATCCCGACCTCGTCATCAGGATGGGAAGGAGTTACCTGAAGGGGCTCCACCGGGAGGGGGTTGCGGGGGTGGTGAAGCATTTTCCCGGCTTGGGAGCAAGCAAGGTGGATTCTCATCACGAGCTCCCGCTCATCAAGAGAAAAAGAAACAGGTTGATCGAGGAGGACATCTCCCCTTTCAGACAGCTCCTCTCTTCACCCCCCTATCCCTCAGTGATGGTGGGACACGGCTATTACCCCCATCTCGCTCCGGGGGAGAAACTACCCGCTTCCCTCTCGCCGGTGATCGTCTCCGAGCTCCTCCGGGATGAACTCGGTGTTTCCGGGCTCATCTTCACCGACGATCTGGCGATGGGAGCGGTGGTAGCTGACTTTTCCCTCGCTGAGGCGGCGGTAAAAGCCCTCGATGCCGGGGCGGAGGTGCTCCTCACCACCCACCCCTGGGAGGAGGTGGAGGAGGCAAAGCAATACCTCATTTCCCTTATTGAGCGGGGGAAGCTTTCTGTTTTGAGGCTCGAATCGGCGGTAAACCGGATATTGATGTTCAAGAGAAAACGGGAAAAGAAGGAAGAGCAATCCCTATCCTCGTTCAAGGAGCTCTCCGCTGAACTTGAAGCCCATTCAAAGGGAGTGGCGGAAAAAAGCGCCACCATCGTCAAGGCCTGGAAGAAGGGGATCTCGAAAAAAGGGAAAACCGCCATCTACATCCCCAAGGACCCTCCTTTCTCCGATCCCTTATCCAAGGAACCAGCCCCCGAGATAAAAGAGACGATAAAAAAGCTCCTCCCAACGGCAAGTATCCATCACTATCCTCTAAACGAAGATAAGATATCAAGTGCGAAATGCGCTCTGGTCGTTCTTCTCTCCCCATCGATCGATGGAAAAACGAGGGCGTCTCTCTCCAGAATAAGGAACAAGTCATCGCGGGTTTTCGCCATCCTCCTCGACTTTCCCCGAATACCGAAGGAGCTCTCCCCGGATGGAGGGGTGGCGGTCTATTTCAAGGGGGCGGTTCCCCTATCGGCGGGGATATCGGTTCTCCTCGGAGAGCTTCCCGCCTCTGGAACCCTCCCCATTTCCCCCGATCTCGCCAATGATGAATAAACTGATAAAGATCGCGAAAAAAGCCAAGAAGCTGGTGATAGGGCTCAATTCCGGAACCTCAGTCGATGGGGTGGATGCGGTAATAGTGGAGATAAGGGGCAAGGGGGAAAGGACCAAGATCAGACTAATCGCTTCTGATACCCTCATCTTCAGCGACAGGGCGAGAGAGTTCATCCTCCGCATCGCCAAGGAGGAGACGGGGTCTTTTTCCGATCTTTCTCAGCTGAACTTCTTCCTCGGCGAGCTCTTCGCCCGTTCTGCCCTCCACATCATAAAAAAAGCAGGGCTATCTCCTTCCGATATCGACCTGATCGGCTCCCATGGTCAGACGGTACGCCATCTTCCCTCGGTAAGCAGGATAGCGGGGGTGGAGGTGAGATCCACCCTTCAGCTTGGTGAGCCGGCGGTGATCGCCGAGCGGACCGGGATAACCACCATCGCGGACTTCCGGGTTCGGGATATGGCTGCTGGCGGAGAGGGGGCTCCTCTCACCTCATATACCGATTATCTCCTACTGCGGGACAAAAAGAGGGGGAGGATCGCCCTGAACCTCGGCGGTATCGCCAATATCACCGCCATTCCTGCCAAGGCGAGTGAGGAGGATGTGATCGCCTTCGATGTCGGTCCGGGGAATATCCTCCTTGATGCTTTCATAGCCAGGGTAAGTGGCGGATCTTCTCGCTACGATCAGGACGGCGGCTTCGCCGCCAGGGGAAAGCCGGATGAAAAGCTCCTTTCAGAGCTACTCAAACACCCCTTCCTTGAACGGACCCCACCGAAGACGACGGGAAGGGAGGAGTTCGGAGAGGATTATCTCAATTGGATCATCGAGATGGGGAGGGGGTTATCCTTCTTCGATATAGCTGCCACCCTTACCCTGTTCACGGTGAAGGCGGTGGCGCTCGCCATAAGAAGATTCGTCCTCCCCTATCACCCCTTTTCCCAGCTCATCGTCTCCGGCGGTGGGGCAAAGAACCGCTATCTCATCGAGCTACTTAAGGACGAACTCCCGGAGCTCACCATCATCCCCTCCGATAAGGTAGGCATCCCCGTCGATTACAAAGAGGCGATAGCCTTTGCCATCTTGGCTAACGAGGCGATAGCCGGGGTGCCGGCGAACCTGCCCCAGGTAACCGGGGCAGAGAGGAAGGTCATCTTAGGAAAAATCGTGCCGGCACCCGAATAGAAAGGAAAACCGAACCGTAATCTCTATTGAAAGGAGGAAGGGATGAAGGGAAAGCGAGTACTCATCCTTTTTCTTATCGTCATCCTCTTTATCCCCATATCTTCGCCGGGAGGGGCGAAGAGGTATAAAAAGCGAAAGGCAAATTTCAGCTATTTCGTCTATGGAAATAAGCTGGGGACGGGAAGCTACCTGATAGAGGAGACAAAGAACCGACTGATCATAAGGAGCGAGGCGCGCTATTCTGCGCAGGGACAGGCGGTGGAGCTGAGCTCAGAGCTCATCCTGAGTAAAACCGATAATCGCCCCCTTTATTCCCGGATCGAAGGAAAGATAGGAAAGAGGGAAATAAGGGCGGAGACAAAGTTCAAAAAGAGAGCTGCTTTTGGCGTTTTAAACTACGAAACCAAGCGATACAAGCGAAGGGTCAACGCAAAGGGGGCAGAGGTGATAACCACCCCACCTTTCCCGGTGGAGCTGGAAAGACTGGCTAAAAGATACGACCTGAAGAAACGAGGAAGGGAAAGGTTCTTCTACTACGACCCCATCTACCTCCGGGTACTACCCTGCTACCTCGAGCTCAGGGATGAGCAGAGGATAAAGGGGATCAAAGGGAAGCTCTACCGCTTCTTCTTCAACCTGGGGAATATCGGCGGTTATCTCTTTATCGATGAGATGGGGAATATCTATCAGGTATCGCTCCCGATGAATGGCCTCCTCATAACGAGAAGAGGGTACGAGGGGAGGATCCCCATTCCCTGGGAGAAAAGGAGAAAGGAGGTGGAGAAGAACTACACCGAGAAGGAGGTCAGCTTCCCCTTCCGCAACTTCAAGCTGGCGGGAACCCTCACCATACCGCAAGTTAGAAAGGAGAGAAAGAAGTTTCCCGCAGTGGTGCTCGTCTCCGGTTCTGGTCCCCAAAACAGGGACGAAGACACTCCGATACCCGGTCCATACGGTATGAAGTACGGCATCTTCAGAACCATCGCTCACCGCTTAGGGAATAATGGGTTTGTCGTCCTCCGCTATGACGACATCGGGGTTGGTGAAAGCGGAGGAAACGCTCAAACAGTGACCTTGAACGACCGGATCGCCGAGGTGCGGGCAGCGGTACTCTACCTCGAAAGGCTCGATTTTGTCGATAAGCTTCGGATCGGCATCATCGGGCATTCAGAGGGAGCGATAATCGCCCCCGAGGTGGCGGTACGCGATCCCGAGGTAGCGGGGATCGTACTGATGGGCGCTCCGGCAAAACCGCTCGATTACATCATCTTCGAGCAATCGCAGGCGATGGCTCTTTCTGAGCTCGAGTTCCGGCTTGATCTTCCTGACCTCATCTCGATCGAGAAACAGGTGCTGACAGGGAAGGATTGGGGGGAGATAAACGGCGTCCCCATCTTTTTAGGCTGGTTCCGCTCCCACTTCTATCATAATCCACTCGCCACCATCACCCGGGTTCACTGCCCCATCCTGATCCTAAACGGCGCCCTCGACCTCCAGGTCCTTCCGGCAAACGCCGTTGCCTTAGCCCTCGCCCTGGAGAAGGCGGGGAGAAGAAACTACACCCTGAGGATATTCGACGGTTTGGACCACCTCTTTATGCGGAATCGCTACCGGGGACACCTCGGTGATTACAACGACCTTGAGCGGAATATATCGCCTGAGGTAATAGCTACCATCGTCTCCTGGCTAAAGGAAAACCTAAAACAGGAGGAGTAAGATGAAGTTAAAGGTTATGTTTGCCCTAACCATCCTCCTCGCCAGCTTTGCCCTTGCGGGAGGGACAAAGGCGGTGGAGAGGGGAACCTACATCCTCAACCTTGGGGGAAGGGATGTGGGTCATAACACCTACACCCTCGAGAAGGGGAAGAAGGGCTATAAGAGCCGTGCCCAGACGGTGCTCAACCTGCCCCAGGGCAGGGTGGTGCTGACCACCGACCTCGAGCTGAGCGAGGAGCTAACCCCCATCTACTACCAGCTGAAGGCAACCCTTCCTGGACAGGTGCAGTCGATCGAGACCACGATCAAGGGGGACAAGGCAAAGTCGGTCATCGATGTCGGCGGGACGATAAGGAAGACCAGCACCAAGCTCACCCTCCCCTGCTACATCCTGGACAACAATATGATCGATCACTGGTGCTACCTCGTGAAAAAGCTCGATTTAAGCTCCGCCAAGGAACAGACTATCAACCTCTTTGTCCCTCAGGCGGCGCTCACCACCAACCTGACCCTGAAGAAAAAGAAGGAGGAAGAGATAAAGATCGGGGGAAAAAGCTATAAAGCGGTGGTGATGGAGGGGATTCTTGCCTCTAAGATAGAGCTAACCCTCTACATCGAGCCGAAGGAGATGAAGCTTTTGAAGGTGGTAATCCCGGAGCAGAACTTCTCTGCCGAGCTTTCCTCCAAGGTAAAACCGATAAAATAAGAAAATCCCCCTTTTTGCTACCGCTATTGATAGTAAAAAGGGGGATAGCTTTATCAATAGTGTTTTTTCACGAACTCCTCTATCTTATCGTAGGCTTCAGTGAGTACATCCTCCGGAGCGAGGTAAACCACCCGGAAGTGGGCTGTTCCCGGCCTTTCGCCGAAGCCAGCACCATGAACGACGAGCACCCCGGTCTCCATCAAAAGCTCGCGGACGAACTTCTCATCGGAGATGGGAAGATCGATCCTGGCGAAGGCGTAAAAGGAGGCTTCGGGTTTAACCAGCGAGATATGGGGAATGGCGTTCAACCGCTCGTGGGTCAGGTCGCATCTCCTTCTCAGCTTGTCCAGCATCTCGCTAAGATGGCTCTGGTCCCCGGTGAGCGCGGGTTTTATGGCGAACTGGATGGGAAGGTTGTGGCAGAGCCGAGCCCGAAGTAGTCTATTCAACCCCTCCTTATAGCGGGAGAGGAGCTTTTTCTCTCCACTCAGGATACCCCAGCCGACCCTCCATCCGGGAACAAGATGCGCCTTGCTCAAGCCATTGAAGGTCATCACCGGAGCCTCGGGATCGAGCGAAGCGAGGGAAATATGCTTCTTGGGAACGAGGAGGAACTTATCATATATCTCATCGGAGATGATAAGAAGATTATGCCTCTTTCCTATCTCGATTATCTCTCGAAGGAGATCCTCGGGGTAGATGGCACCGGTGGGATTGTTCGGGTTTATCACCACTATCGCCCTTGTTTTGTCGTTTATCCGCTTCTCGATGTCGGAGGGATCAGGGAGCCAACCGTTCTCCTCATCGAGGTAGTAGGGATTGACTTCGGCGGAAAGCTTTCCCAGGATGGCGGAATAAACGGGATATCCAGGATAAGGTATGAGGACATTCTCCCCGCTATTCAATAAGGCGGAGAGGGTCATCTCTATTGCCTCGGTGACGCCAGCGGTGATGAATATCTCCTCGATATTCCTTATTCCGTTAGCCTCCGCCTTCGCTCTTATCGTCTCTATCGCTTCAGGGATCCCGCCACTCGGTCCATAGCCATTATTGCCATCGAGCATCGCCTTATGGACCGCCTCGATCATATGACGGGGTGTCTCATAATCGAACTTCAGGGGATCGCCGATATTTAGATGGATGATCTCCTTCCCCTTCCGTTTAAGCTCATCAGCGAGCACCACCACATCCCGGATGGCATAGCGCACATTCTCCGTGCTCCGGGCAGGGATTATCTCCTTCATATCTGCCTCCTTGATATGATTTATGGTAACTGATGAAAAATAAAGCTACTCACCTTCTCCCTCTCTCGAGGGAAGAATGCCCAGCGAGTAGCGTATAAGCTGGAACGCCTCCTTGGTGCCCGGGGTAAACTCCCTTTCCGCTTTGGCAACGACCTTCTTCCACTTGCTGAATATCCCCCTGAGCGAGGTAACATCGTTCCTCCGGAGATACTGGAGCACAACCTTTATTATGGGAGTGGCATCTTCACCTGTGCCGTGCTCCGCCTCAAGGAGCATCCGAGCACGCTTCAACTCGGGGTGAGCGGCATCGAACGCCTCATCCACCACCCCTTCCTCAGTAGGGGGAGGAGCGGGTTGATCCTGAGCCACCTGCTGTACCTTCTCCGTGATCCCGAACTCGTTCTCCACCTCGGGTACTACCTCCCGGGGCTCCTCCGCTGGCTTCGCTTCCTCCTTCGGCTCTTCGAGGAGGAACTTTGACTCCTCCTTGAGGAGATCGGAAAGCTGAGAGAGAACCCGCTCGTTGAGGATCTCCCGGCGGTACTTGGCAAGGTAACCAAGGAGCTCGATATCGCTCTCGAACCCTCCTTTTATCTGGCATCTCTCGTCTATCGAGCGCTCCTTAGCCTGAGAGATGATTATCGTCCCCTTCACCCCGTTTTTGAGCACCATCTTCTCTGCATTGATGGTGCCTATCTCAACCGTGGTCCCATCTATCACCACATTTCCTGCCTCGATGGAGCGAGACTCCATATGTCCCCCCTTGACCGAAACCTCCCGTGCCTTTATAGTACGCGTCTTGACCGCACCATTCTCCACTGCCACCTTCTCTGCCATAATGTTCGCCGTCTCAAGTTCCCCCTTCACCCGCACCATCTTCGAGGCGCGGATGTTGCGAGATACCACCGATACCCCTTCGTCGATAAGGATGCTCCCGTAATGCGAGGTTATCTGGTTGAAACCCGCCTGAGATTCCTGGAGGATAAGATCACCCTGAACATCGAAACCGATCTCCACCCCCGGAGGGACGGTGATCTTCGCCCCCTTGGGGACGACCATCGCCTCCGGCGAAGAAGGCATTCCCTTTTCTCCTCTCATACTCACCCCCTTATTCTTTCGATAGATTCTTAGCCAATCTCATCTCAACCCTCCCTTTTAGAAAGGGATAGGGATTTATCGGTTTTCCCAACTCCCTGACCTCATAATGAAGGTGGGGAGCGGTGCTTCTGCCCGTGGAGCCCACCTCGGCGATGATCTGACCTCGGCGAACCACATCCCCCGCCTTGACCAACACCCGCTGGCAGTGGGCATATAGGGTATAGATGCCGCTATCGCCATGGCGGATCATCACCGTCCTGCCCAACCTTGCCCAGGCAGGGTCCTCCTCCTTGGGATAAGAGCCGGCGAAGACAACCACCCCGTAAGCGGTAGCCCTGATCGGCGTCCCGCGCTCGGCAGCAAGATCGATACCCCGATGAAACTCAGGAAGCTTGGTGAAGGGCGAGCGACGCCAGCCATATCGGGAAGAGATATAATAGGGACCGAGAATAGGGGAGCCAAGCGGGGTGTAGAAGTAGCTCACCACCTCACTATTCACGAGGAGATGGAGCCGATTGTATCTTCTTTCAAGATCGAGGACAAAGCTCTTCAGGGGAGAAAGAGAACGCTCCTCCACCACCCCTTTCGCCACCACCTCCTGAACCAAAGGGCGAAGCCCCTGATTATGCACCACCCGCTCCGAAAAGAGATAAAGCTCCTCTGCCCGCAACCTGAGTTTCTCAAACCGTCCCTTAAGTACGGCGAGCCTTTTCTCGTTCTCCTCCCGCTCCCTCTTTATCTTGACGAAAACCTTGTATTCCTTCTGCACATAGTAGTAATGGAGAAAAAGAGAGCTGGTCAGATAAAAGATGCCGTTAAAGACGATGACAAAAAGGGAAATGGCGAGGAGGAACAGCTGATTCTTGGTGAGGGAGAAGGAACGGACCCCCTCCTCGACCCTGGGGGGATGAACCCTGATATAGATCACCTGCTTTCCTTCCCTAAATGGGAGGAAGGAGGAAAAGAGTTTTGAGAAAAATCCACCCCCCTTCGAAACCACTCCCTTTACCTCCATAGCCAATATCTTTTGTTAAATTTTACCTTATTGTGACAAAGTTTGTCAAACAAAAACTAAATCCTTATTTTTTAAGTTGATATAAGGCTCAATTTGTGGTATTAGAGAGGTAGATGGAAATGGATGGAGGAACAATAAAATGGGGGGGCGTCAGTTTAAGATACGATATTTAGTGCCTAAATTGGAAGACGCACCGATGGAAGAGCATGAGTGGGGTTTTGGAAATATCGTGGGTCGTTCCGAAAAAATGCGGGAGGTCTTCAAAATCCTGATCAAGATCGCCTCTGCTCCCGCGGTTCCGGTGATAATAAAGGGTGAAAGCGGTACCGGAAAGGAGCTCGTTGCCCGGGCGATCCACAATGCAAGCGCCTCAGTCCATCACCCCTTCGTCCAGATAAATTGCTCTGCCCTCCCAGAAAGCCTCCTTGAGTCGGAGATATTCGGCTATGAAAAAGGAGCCTTCACCGACGCCAAAGCGACCAAACGGGGCCTTCTTGAAATAGCCGATGGAGGAACCTTCTTCCTCGATGAAATCGGGAATATGAGCCTGAACCTTCAAGCAAAGCTCCTCACCGCGATAGAGCAAAAAAGGTTCAAAAGGGTGGGAGGGGTAAGCGATATCCAGGTGCGAACGAGGATAATAGCGGCGACCAACAAGAACATAGAAGAGGAAGTGGCAGCAGGACTCTTCCGGGAGGATCTCTACTATCGCCTCAATGTCATCTCCTTAACCCTACCCCCCCTCAGGGAGAGGGGAGATGACATCATCCTTCTCGCCCAATACTTCCTCAATATGTTCAATGAGGAGTACAAGCGGAATGTGGAAGGCTTCTCCTCCGAGGCGATCGAGGCGATGCTCAGATACCCCTGGCCCGGTAATGTGCGGGAGCTGAAGAATACCATCGAGCGGGTGGTGGTGCTGGAACAACCGGAGATCATCCTCCCTCGCCATCTCGACTTAGGGAGGGGTCATATTATCAAACAGCCCTCCATCTCCTACCCCGAGAATGGTTCCTCCATCGAGGTGGATATCCCCCCGCAGGGGATATCCCTGGAAGAGGTGGAGCGGGCTTTTATCCTGAAAGCCCTTGAGAAAACGGGCTGGAATCAGGTTAAGGCAGCGAAACTCCTCGGGATAAGCAGGCAGACCCTGCGCTACCGGATGAAGAAGTACCGGATAAGGGGAGCGATTGATCCAAATAAAACAGATGGCTCATTTGAGCCAGTAAATTAAGCCATTCTAAAATATAGCCTTATCTCATTTTCTTTTTTACTTTATGATTCAATTAGAACACTATTACTATTTTATCGGCTTTAACCTAAGTCGCTAAATATCAACAGTTAAAAATAGACGAACTATGGCACATTTCTTGCTACTTAAATAAGGTGAAAAGAGAAGATCATCAACCTTGCTCAGTCACAGCTGGGTGCAGCGAGGACAGCTACCGCCTAGCCACCTGGGCAAGGACGAGGGCGACGGTAGGAGTTGTTCATCCGCTGCTTGCTCGGCCGAGGACGAGGCGCTAAGGTTGATGGATGGAATTGTTAAGTCCCTCTACGACCCCCCAAGTAGATGCGTGACTGAGGGAGGCGGGAAACCGCCTCCGATTTTTTTATTTATCTTCCCCTTCAATCCTTATGAGCCCTGCTCGCTCGAGCACCCGGAAAAACCTCTCAACCGAGGAGAGGGAAACAGGACCATACTCAGCGCTCAGTGCATCCCTTATCGCGAGGAGGCTCCTTCTACCGTCAACGAAATTAATCGCTTCATAAGCCCGGCTTCCCCGGAGGGGTAGCTTCCTCTCGACCTCCTCCCCCAACTTATCGCTCAGATAGCCGTGATAGAGAGGACCGATGAAACCAGAATTCCTCCGGGGAACGATCCTTCTCGCCCTCTCTTCCTCCGGGGAAAGCGTGATCTTCCGCGGAGCCACCCCGAAAAGGGAGCAACGGGAGGAGTATCTCTGCTCGATCAGCCGGCGATAAAAGAGCTCCTCAGCATTCGCTCTTCTTTTTAGCCTCTCGATAAGTCCTGTCAATTCCTCATCCTTGGAGAACACCCCAACCGAGGAGAGCGCTTCCCTTACCCGGTGGAAGGAGTATTTAGAGACAAGCAACGCCTGGCGATAGACATTGTAAAGCTCGGAAGCCGACCTCGCCTCATCGAGCTTAGAAAGCCAGAAATTCACCTCCTCGCTTGCCCGGAAGGTTTCCCGGGAGAGAACCTCGGTGGCGAGCTTCATCCCTTCGAAAGACCCTGCCTGAGCCATAAAGTAAACGGCGAGGGTGGAGAGGAATACGACCCGTTTTAACTCGGTCTGATCCACCTTATCCACATCATCCTGGATGGTGTGATGATAAGGATCGGGATGACCCAGCATCACCGCCGGCACCCGGAAGGAGCCCTCAGTGAAGATGTAATGATCGGAGCCACCGGAATAGGGAACCACCCGGTAATTCCAGGGAGCCTTTGAGCCCCTGGGGGTGGTTATTCGGCATCGCGCCACCTCCTCGATGAGGTTTTCCATAAGGGCGTTGATGAATGAGGGGTTGGAAGCAGGTGTTCTCGTCACATAGAAATAGGAGTTCGTCTTCTTGAGGTCCTCCCCGATCATATCGAGATTGAGGGCGCCTATCGTCCTTTTTGCCACCTCGGGATGGTTTACTAAGTAGGTAATGGTGCCGTACATCTCGGAGACCCAGAGGAAGCGGATGGTCCTCGCCGGTGGAGGTATCTCACCCTTTGCTATCAGCCGTTTCAGCGTTCTCGCTATCTCAAGAAGACCAGCGCTTCCCGAGGCGTTGTCGTTCGCCCCCGGTTGATAGTGGTCCAGATGAGCCATAAGAAGGACCTCCTCATCGGGGTACTTCGTTCCGGGGATGGTGGCACTCATCACCTCTATCTTGCTCGGATATATCTCTCCCACCACCTTGACCTTGAGCAGTACCTTCTTTCCCTGACTGAGAAACCGCTTTATCAGATCCGCTTGCTCCCGGGAGAGGTTGAACCCGAAGCCGACCTTGTCCTTTTCGCTCAGTCGGGGCCAAAGGGCGGTGTATTGGACGAGATCAGGATAATCTCTCCTCGCATCCGGAGGAAGATAGTTAAGCACCCCAACCGCACCCCGCTTTATGACCGCCTCCCGATGAACATCACCGGAATAGCCGGTGGCAAGGACGATCTTACCCGCAACATCCTTCCCCTGATAATCGGCGGGAGACAGTCCCGAGCCGACATCGACCACCTCGGCGGTCAGATCAGCACTTACGCTATGCTTCACCAACACGGTAGGAAGCTCCTCATAGGAGGCAAGCTTCATCTTGATCGGAGAAACCATCCACAGTTCCCCTTCGCTTGCCCGCCAGCCGACCGGGGTACGGAATGTCCCGTAGTAGGTATCGCCGTCGGAATACCAACCCTCTATCTTCGCATTTTTTATGCCGTACCTGGCGAGCTGAGATTTGACATAGAGTGCTGCCTTATGCCACCCCTCCGATGCCTGAATCCGATCATACCTGCTGATCATAACCGTATGCCACCAGGCGATCTCCCCGGAGACCTGGGAAAGGATCTTTCCTTCAATATCCCTGGAGATAAGTGAAGGGGGCTGATAACCATCTCCTAAGGCGGGGGAAAGAAGGAAAAAGAAACCAAAAAGCAGGAAGTAGGATACCCATCTCTTACCCATAATCTACTCCTCCTAAACATATAGGGGAGGAGCCCTCCCCTCTAAGGGAGGGCTCCTCCCCTTATATATATTATATATCTCTTTCTCTTTCTATTATTCCTCCTATCCTCTTGATTATTCTCAACTTCTCGCGATAAATGGTCGCTCTGAGAACCTTTATTTGCAATCTGAGAACCATTTATTGTAATTTGAGAACCATTTATCGTAATCTGGAGACCGTTTATTGCATTTTGAGAACCATTTATCGCAATCTGAGAACCATTTATTGCATTTTGAGAACCATTTCCCGCCATTCTTCATTAAACATTCAGTCCGCTACGAGGGACTTTCTCAATCCAGAAAAGTCATATCCTATGAGGATGCTCACACGATAACCTTATGTGCTCCATTGAACACCTCGCGCAATAATGTCTCATCGGGACGGGGTCTTCTTTTTCGAATATCCAGATAGGTGAAGTTGAGCACGAAGTAGAAAAGGGGATGACGCCAATTGGCAGGGAACCTCTTTGCTATCGAGGGAAGGTTGAAGAACGCCCTATCCGCCCACTCGAAACCGAATAAAAGTTCCTCCGGACTCATCAGCTTGGGACGAAATACCACCTGGTTCGCCGTGTAGAGGTCCCAGTCATAGGTGAGGATCCTCCCCTCCTTCTTGAACTGTTTGTAAACCTCGGTGCCGGGGAACGGAGTAAGGATAGCGAAGTTGGCAATGGCTACCTTGTTTTCGATAAGGAAGGAAACGGTGCGCTCGAAGATGGAGGGATCATCGTGGTCGAAGCCGAAGATGAACGCCGCCATAATGTTTATCCCATAGCTGTGGATCTTCTTTATCGCCTCAGCATACTCCTCAGGATGGTTAAACCCCTTCTTCACTCCGGCGAGATTGTTCTTGGAGATGGACTCAAAACCGATGAAGAGGGCGAGACAGCCAGCACGGGAGGCGAGTTCTAGAAGCTCCGGATGGCGAGCAATGGTTATACTGCACTGGGCGCCCCAGTGTTTTTTAAGCGGTTTCAACTCGGTGAATAGCTTGGTGGCGTAGTCAAGATCGCCGGCGATGTTGTCATCGAGGAAGATGACATTCTTCTTATCCGATCTCTCTATCTCCTCTATCACGCTTCTAATGGGACGGAAACGATAGCTTCCCCCAAAGAATAGAGGGACGGAGCAGAAGCTACAGCGATTGGGACATCCTCGGGACACCTGAACTGGAAAGGGCGAGAAAAAGGAATCGGTGTGGAGAAGCTCCCTCCTCGGCAGGGGCAATTTGGCAAGATCGATCAACTTCTCTGCCCGATAGAACTTCTTCAGCCTTCCCCTCTTGAAATCAGCCAAAACCTCCCCCCAGATATCCTCTGCCTCTCCGATGACCACCGCATCCGCATGCTCACCTGCCTCCTCGGGGAGAAGGGAAGGATGGATCCCCCCAACCACTACCTTTACCCCTCGCTTTCGGAACTCGTCGGCAATGCGGTAGCCGGAACGCGCCTGTGAGGTCATCATACTAATCCCCACCAAATCGACCTCCTCATCAAAATCGACCTCCTCGATATCCTCATCCACTATCCTCACCTCGAACTCAGGCGGGGTAAGGGCAGCAATAAGGGGGAGAGCGAGTTGGGGCATCCTTCTTCCCCTTTTGATACACACATAGGGGTTAGAAGGAGAGATAAGGGTAATCTTCATCTTCTCTCCTTTCAGTTAAATTAAATCTATTTAAATAAAAAAGCTTATAACGATAGGAGGTAGGAGATCTTAAAGAAAAATCTTTTCTCCTCGGGAGCAGTGGATGTTGGATCGAGGTTCCTCCGATCGCGGAAGCCGATGTAAAAACCGCTTCTGGCGGTGAAATCATAGGTGAACAGGGAATCAGCAATAAACTGAGCGGTTTCCACATTATATTGGCCAACAAATCTTATCCTCGCCTTATGGTTGAAGGAATAGTTTACCCTGGTTACATAGAGCCCACGATTCTCCTGAAACCTTCCATCTGAATAAAATTCTCTAATATAATTGACATCAAAGTCAAGAGATAATTTAGTACCAATCCTTGCATTCATCCCCAAACTGAGGGAATAATTCTCCCCGAAGAAACAATCGGCGTAGTCGATATAGTCCCCCTTGCTGAACATAAGTCTGCCACCAATCGGTTTATTCCACGGGCTGAAAACACGGAAGGAAAACCTCCTCTTCCTATAAATGGTGGTAAGCTCGGAATTCTCTTCCCCATCCTCGAACACAAAGTACCGCTCATCGGTTATCGAATAGCTCGCTCCCATATACCAGAAATTGCTGAGGTTAACTCCAAAGGAAAAATCAACATTTCCATCCTCAAGCTCGCCGGAATGGTTGAAGAGACGGCTATAGGATGTACGGAAGCTAAAATACCTTATCCCATGGCTAAATATGTAAGGGCGAAATTCAACCGAGCCATCACCCCCCAACCTATCGACCCGGGGATAATATCCTATCCTGCTTACATCAAAATCCTCACCTATATTCTGGAAGCCGAAGCTCGCTTCAAACTGATTGCTCCGATAGCTCGCCCCAGCGACAAAGGCGGTTCTACTCATAAAATCGGCGTTATCCCCTGGCTGGGAGCTGGCAGCGAACTGGGAGTAGATCCGGGTATGATCCCCCAAGTTTAAGGCAAGATCAACGCCATGAGCCCGCTGGGTATCCAGCTCCCCATCGTATCTCTGGTCCCGGTTGACAGAGATGAATCCGATGCTCGACTTCTTCAGGATATCTCTCTGCCAGCGGAAGACGAAGAAGTTCGCTCCAGCAACATCCTGATATTCACCATCATCGGGATCGTAATAGGAGGTAGGGGACATTACCGCCTCGATGATCCCTATCCTCTGCTTCCCGATACTCCCGATAACCTTCCCCCCAAGAGCAAGCGGTTGCTCTGAATAATCGGGGAAGATACGGCCGATCCTCCGGCTGAAAAAGAGCTGGATCGGGGTCTTGAATATATCTGCCCCCTCCATAAAGAAGGCGCGTTTCTCAGGGTAGAATAGCTCGTACTTGGAAAGCCTTATGTTCTCTACATCGACCTCGGTCTGGGCGAAATCGGGGTTCAAGGTAAAATCAGCGACGAGATCGGAGGTGATCCCGTAGCGGAAGTTCAACCCGAGTTTGGGGCGGCTCACCACGGTATCCAACTCATCCTCCACATGGCTCTCATTCCGGTAAACGAAGAAGGGGAGGAACTCCATATTCCTTCCGGGATAGATATCGGAGATGCCGGTGAGTTCCCCCGCCTTCGAGGGCCTCATATCTCGATCGTACCTCTTCACCGGCACCCAACAGACAGTCTCGTTCTTTCTCATAATGTACCGAGATATGTTTAGCCCCCAGACTTGATCCTTACCCGGCTTGAACCTCAGCGTCTTGAAGGGGATGGCGATCTCCGCGGTCCAGCCGAAATCGGTGATCCTGGCGGCGCTCATCCATATCCCATCCCAGTTCCTGTCTCGCATCAACCCAGGTGCCCCCCTCCCTCTTCCTCTGCCACCACCACCGGTAACCTCAGAGAGGCGCTCATCCCTCTGCACTCCCCTGGCATTCAGGGTGAAGGAATAGCCGTTTCTTAAATTATGGAAGGTATCGAGGAGAATGGTAATGGAATCGGAGCTTCTAAAGTTGTCACGGCGAGTAACATAGGCTAATATCTTATTCGGCTGAGAATCATAACAGATAAAGCCAAAGTAGATATTCTTGTTGTCATAGAAGATATAGACCTCGGTTCGCTCAGTAGCTGGCGCCCCTTCATCGGGGTCGGTTTGGATGAAATTGGTTATCGGTTTGAGCCTCTTCCATATGGGTTCGTCGAGCTTCCCGTCGATCTTCACCTTTGGGTCGCCATCGTACTTAAAAGCATGGTAGGAATAGATATTAGTCCCCTCACCAGCCAAAGCATAGAGATTCAATAAAAAGAATAAACTGAAGAAAGCAAACGCTCCGATCAGTAAAAACCTTTCTCCTCTCATTTTCCCTCCTTTCTCCTTCACCCATAGGTTGCGACATTCCTCTCACCTCAAAACAAAAAACTCCCTCCTCATATTAGACACCAATAAAGGGGGGAAAGACTTAAGAAACTTACTGCTTTCTCTTCAAAAGGTCTTTTCTTATGATTAGCCGAACCACATCCTGGTCCAACCTCCCCTTATCCGCCTCCTCCTTGAGTATGGCGAGTGCCTCCTCCCTGGTGAGTGCCCGTTTATAGGGACGATCCCCAGCGGTTAACGCCTCATAGAAATCGGCTATAGCCAAAACCCTTGCTGGAAGGGGAAGGTCCTTGGCGGTGAGTCCCTGGGGATAACCGCTTCCATCGAGTCTCTCATGGTGAGCACCAGCGATGAAGGGAACCCGCTTTAAGTGGGAGGGGAAGGGTATCTTGCTCAAGATATTTATCGTGGTCCGGACATGATCCTCCATCCGCCTCCGCTCATCCATAGTGAGATTGCCCGAAGGAACGGAGAGCCTCTCAAGTTCCTTATCGGTGATAAGCCTTCCTTCCGGGAGGAGGCCATCCACCCGAAGCAAGGAGATCTCCTTCAATCTCCGAAGATCCTCCCCTGAAAGAGGAGAGGGTTTATTCACCTTGTTTATCAATCCCCAGGCGCTATCGAGCTCGGCTATCTTACCTTCAAGCTCTTTCTCATCCTTCAGCTGAGAAGAAGGGGTTCCTTTCACCTTCTTCTCCAAAAGCTGGTTTTTAAGGATCGACTTTGCCAGCTCAAAGCGAAGACGGATAACCTCCATCTCCTCCTCGTTGAGCTTCATCCTCCTGTCAAGGAGGGCTTCAGGGACCCCGATCTTTCCAATATCGTGGAGATAGGCGGAAAATAACAGCTCCTCCATCTCATCGGGGGAGAAGCTGACCGAAGCGAACGGTCCCTCCTTCTCCTCGTTTATCGCCTGGGCTATCTCCAGGGTATAACGGGCAACCCGCTCCGTATGCCCCGCAGTGTGGGCGCTTCTCGCATCTATCAAGGAGGCGGAATATTCTACCAACGATCGAAGAAGCTCCTTTATCTCGGTGATCAGATTGGCGTTGGAAATGGCGACCGCTGCCTGCGAGGTAAGCGACATCACCAATGGCTCGTAGTCCCAGCGGAAGGGAACCACCTCCCCTTTCTCATCAAGGGCGTTTATCAGCTGAACCACCCCCATAATCTCCCCTTTCTCGTTCCTCATCGGGACGACCAACATCGAGCGACTCCGGTAGCCGATCTTCTTGTCCACCTCCGGGTTGAACCGATATGGCTTATCCGGAGGAAGGTGATAGGCATCCTCTATGTTTAATACCTCTCCAGTAAGGGCGACATAGCCGGCGATGGAGCTTGGCTCAAGGGGAAGGGTAATACTGCGAAACGCCCCTTTACCCATTTTCCTCTCGATATAATCGTTCTGCGCCACCTCGAAGCTCAGCTTGCCCCCCTTCACCAAATAGAGGCTTCCTGCCTCGGCTCTGGTGAGCCTCCTCGCTTCAAGGAGGATACGAGAGAGGAGCCGTTTGAGGTTGTGCTCGGTGGAAAGAGCGATACCAATCTCGTTAAGCTCCTTTATTCTCTGCTCGAGCTTCCTCAATTCGCTCCTCATCCTCTTGCCCATCTTGGAGATACCCTCGAGGGCGGAAACCACCTCGGAAGGAGGGGCGGAAAGGGGAATGAACCTCGAGATATAAAGCTCGTTTATCAACCTCAGCATAACCTCAGGGGAGGGAATCGGCGCCCTCACCAGACGGAAGGTAAAGGGAGCCACCTCGTTCACCTGGGAAAGGAGGGTGAGGTCTTTCTCCGACAGCTCCTCCGAAACGAAGATGAAGAAATCAAACCGGCTCCCTGAAAGGAGGGATAAAGTGGAAGCAAAAGAAGCGGTTACTACCTCATAGGAGGAAAGGACCTTCTCAAGTTCCCTTTCCCTCCGGTAGGAAACCAACAACAGACGACCTTTGTTCATTAACCACCTTAAGTTGTCTATAATAATAGAAAATCAGTTTAACGCTGTCAAGAAAAAGGGAATGTAAGGAAGTTGACACATTCCTTCTTTATCTCCTAAAATTAGCCGAACCAAGATGAGGGAAAAACTTAAAGGAAAAATCCTCGTTTTAGGGTTGGTCGGTTATTGGATGGTGGGTTATTTCCTCACCAATCACCTTTCAACCGCCCGGGCTGGCTACTCCCTGAGCACTCCCCTTGATACAGCGATACCGTTTGAACCCGGCTGGCTCTATATCTACCTCGCCATCTGGGGGGTAATCTTCTCTCCCCTTGCCATCATCAAAAGCTACCATCAGCTGAAGCAGGTGGTGAAGGGATATGTCTTTTCCTTCAGCGTGAGCTTCACCATTTTCCTCCTTTTTCCGGTGAAGATGACCCGCCCCGAAGCGGTGGGGGAGGGTATTACCCTTTGGGGTATAAGAACGCTCTATTCCATCGATGGACCGGGGAACTGTTTTCCCAGCATCCATGTGGCGGCGATATTCTTCGGGGCGTTAGTGAGCCTCAAACTCAACCGGTCTTTCGGAGTCTTCCTCATCGTCTGGTCGTTCCTCATCAGCCTTTCCACCCTCTTCATCAAGCAACATTACCTCGCAGACATCGGAGGAGGGATCCTCCTTGCCATCATAAGCTACCTTCTCTTCATCTACAGGTCACCCCTCTTTCCCAAAAGAGCCTAACCCTGGGAATGGGACCCTTGAAGAGGGGCGATTTACTCATCTATTAGCAGAAAAAACCGGCTCTCCCTCTCCCCTAATGGTAACCAATGCCTCCCTAAGTTTGTCGGGCTTCAAAACCTGATAATAGCGGAGATAGCTTCTGGCAACAAGGGGTACATAGCGTCTCGTCTCCCGATAACCTATCTCAAGAAGGAAGAGATCGGGATCGGAAAGGGAAGAAGAAAGGGAGAGCCACCTCTTAACCGCCTCTTTGCCCGCATTGTAGGCAGCAAGGGCAGGGAGGATGAGGCCATTAAAATCGCGGATAAGCCGGGCGAGATGGGCAGTCCCGATATCGATGTTCACCTCAGGTCGATAGAGGTCTCTCGGGCTCACCTTTCGATAACCGATCCTCCTCCCTTCACCTCTCGCTGTTTCCGGGATCAACTGCATCAGCCCCCGGGCGGAGGCACCGGATTTAGCAAGGGGATCAAATCTACTCTCCTCCCGGATAAGGGCGGAGACAAGGAGGGGATCGAGCCCCCTCTTCTCCGCGTATTTCTCGATAAGGGGATAGAAGGGGGGAACGGGGTAGAGAAGCTCCTTAAGCTCCCTGGGCAATAGCTCAAAGGGGATCGCATTGGGGAGGAGAGAAAGGGTCCGCTCCGCATAGGCGATGGATGGTCTCACTTTCCCTCCCTTGAAATAAGCCCGGGCAAGGAAATAGTAAAACGAGGAATGATTCCCCCGGATCGTAGAAAGGATTTCTGCCCCTTCGTCGTATATCCCGAGGAAGAAAAGCTCCCTCACTTCCTCAAGAGGGGAGAAGGAGGGTGCAGGCGATTCTACCTTCCTCAACTCCCTCTTGATGAGGTCCTCTTCAAGAGCTAAAGCGGAAATCAGGGGACCGATCTCTTTAGAAAGAGCGAGCTCTGCTTCCTTTTTCTCCTCGCTACCTTCTGGGGCAAGGAAAAACGCCCCAATCAGGAGCTTAAGCCGCTTGGAGGATAGGGAAGGAAGGTCCACTGCTGATGACAAAAGTGAATCCGCTCTTCTTCTTCTCTCCTCCGGAGAAAGGAGATGAGCGATCCTCTCCCGGGCAAGAAGGGAGAGATACTCGTTTGGAAGTTCAGTAGATAGCCTAAGATAGGAAGAAACCGCCTTATCCTCATCCCCAAAAAGCTCATAGATCTTTCCTCTAAGAAAGAGGAGCTCGGCGAGGTCATCCTTTCTCTTAGCCCTTATCCCAGAAAGCCAAGAGAGGGCAGAAGCGCGCCAACCGAGGGAGAGGGCGATCCTCGCTCCGAGCAATCTCCCCCTCACCACCAAGGAGGAGTTGGGGTAGGACCGCTCAAGCTTCTTAAGATAGAATAGGACATTCCGATACCTCTTCTTCTTCCGTTCGATCTCAGCAAGCTGGAAGAGGGCTAACGGTGCATAAGATGACCTGGGATAATGGGAGAAGACCCGTTTGAACGAGGAGCGAGCGGAGGAGACCTTCCCCATTCTCTGATATATTACCCCCCGCTCAAAATAGGCTCTCGCCTTCAAGCGGTAGCTCCGCACTCGCTTAATGGCAAAATAATTAAATTGAAGCGCCTTACTGTACTTCCTTAAGCGACGGAAAATGGTAGTTAGGCGAAAGGACGCCTCGATCCCCTCTTTCTTTCTCGGATAGCGGGAGAGAAGACGGAGATAATAAGGAATTGCCCGGGTGTATTCCCGGTTGGCAAAGAACGCTTCAGCGCGAAGAAAAAGCCGTTCTGGGGGAAGCCTTTTCTTCCCCTCCAGAACCTCAAGTCGGGTAAGGGCGGAAAGGGCGAGGTCATCCCTACCCCTAAATTTTATTACCCGATAATAGGAAGAGACAGCCTCATCTACCCTTCCCAATGCCTCATACCCTTTGGCGAGGAGAAAGAGAGCCTTCACCTTAACCCTTCCCTTACCCTTGATAAGGGGTTGAAGGAGGGAGAAGGCGCCCTCTACATCCCCCTTTTCGATGAGGAGGGAAGAAAGGGCAAGCTTTACCTGGGGAAGGAGATGGTTTTCCTTAAATCGTTCCAAAAACGAGCGGTAGAGGGCTATCGCTTTCTCCTTCTCCCCCAGGCGGGTGAAGATCTCTCCTGCCCGGAAACAGGCATAAGCTTCAAGAGGAGAATGATGAACCAGCACCTCTTCGTAGGCGGAAAGCGCCCCCTGAAGATCGTCAAGCTTTTCCTTTATCCGCCCCTCAAGATAGGGAAAGCTGTTCAACTGATACAGCTCTGGGGAAAGCTCTCTAAGCTGGGAAAGGATGATAAGGGCATGGCCATAATCCCCCTGCTGGTAAGCAGAGACCGCATCTTCCCTCAGATCTAAAAACTCCCTTTCCTCTAATGGAATGGAGGAGAACTCCCGAGGCAGAAAAAGCAGGAACACCAGAATTACCATCAACCGAAGGGATAAGAAATATCTCTCCTTTCCTCTCATAAGCCCTTCCTCACCCTTTCCTCTTGAATTATAACAGATTAGAGCGATGTTTTCCACGAAAATTGGCTATTTTTGGAACTTGACAAAAGAGGGGCTCGTTTCTATACTTAGCGGAGACTGAATGAAAGAAAGGGAGAGGTATGTTAGATAAAGGGTATATCAAAAAAGCCTGGGACCTTTACATAGAGGAGCCACTGCCATTTATCCTCGCTGCCATCATCTTTACCCTACTCGAGGTTCTCACCGCGGGGATCCTTACCGGACCGGTTATCTGCGGATATATCTATATGACTTTCAAGAAGATAAAAGGGGAACGGATTAGCTTTGAGGATTCATTTTGGGGATTTCATCACCTGGAAAAAACCTTCATCCCCGGCCTCCTCTATGCGGTCATCGTGATCGGCGGGTTCTCCTTGTTCATAATCCCTGGGGTTATATTCGGAGCGATGTTGATCTACGCCTTCCCTTTAGTGGTGGACAAAAACCTCGCTACCCTGGACGCCTTCAAGGAGAGCTGGGAGCTCACCTCAAAGAACATCCTTGAGCACTCACTTTTCTACCTTGTCGTCTCCCTTATTGGTATCTCCGGTGCCCTTCTTTTTGGGGTGGGGGTGGTATTTACCCTTCCCTTAGGGATAATCCCCTTCGCTATCGCCTATTACTCCTTTACCTATCCTGCGGAGGAAAAAGCTGAGATCTAATTGATCAAAGTTCGAGGATCTCTTCCTTCTTTTTCTTCGCCGCCTCCTCTATCTTCTCGATAAAGGAGTCAGTTATCTCTTGGATCTTATCGTAAGCGCGATGCTCGTCGTCCTCGGATATCTCCTTTTCCTTGGCGAGCTTTTTCACCTCATCATTCCCCATCCTCCGCACCTGCCGCACCGCAGTCTTCGCCTCCTCAGCCATCTTCCCCACCACCTTGGCGAGCTCCTTCCGCCTTTCCTCGGTAAGCGGGGGAACGGGAACGCGGATGATCTTGCCATCGTTCATCGGGTTCAAGCCGAGATCGGCACGCTGGATGGCTTTTTCTATCTCAGGAAGGAGGGAAGGGTCCCAGGGCTGAACCACCAGGAGATGAGGATCGGGGGCGGCTAAGTTTGCCACCTGATTGAGCGGGGTCTCTGTCCCATAATAATTCACCTTCACCCCTTCAAGGAGGGTGATGGAAGCACGACCCGTCCTCAGCCTCTTAAGCTCCTCCACAAACTTCTTTAAGGAGATATCCATCTTCCTCTTTACTTCGGTATAAATATCCTCTAACATAGCCTACTCCTTTATCAAGGAACCAATGCTTTCCCCCATAATTACCCGCCTTAGATTACCCTTCTTGAAGATGTTGAATATCCGGATAGGGATGTGATTCACCATACAAAGGGTAATAGCGGTGGCATCCATCACCGAGAGCCCCTTGTCGATAATCGCAAGATAAGAGAGCTCATCATAGCGCACCGCATTTTTATCCTTCAAGGGATCGGCGCTATAGACCCCATCCACCTTGGTCGCCTTAAGGAGCACCTCCGCTTTGATCTCCGCCGCCCGAAGGGCAGCAGCAGTATCGGTGGTGAAGAAGGGATTGCCCGTGCCGGCAACGAAGATGACCACCCTTCCCTTCTCTAAATGACGGATCGCCCGCCTCCGAATATAGGGCTCGGCTATCTGCCTCAGCTCTATCGCCGACATCAACCGGGTAGTTACCCCCTGCTTCTCCAACATATCCTGCAGGGCGAGACCGTTTATAACCGTAGCCAACATCCCCATCTGGTCAAGGGTCACCCGATCAATACCAAGCTCCCCCGATTCGCTTCCTCGGAAGATATTTCCCCCACCTATGACTACACCAACCTCCACCCCAAGATCACATATCTCTTTGATCTCAGAGGAGATAGCTTGATTCGCCTCGGGGTCAACCCCCGATTGCCGCTCGCCTAATAACGCTTCACCGCTTAATTTGAGAAGAACACGAGAGAAAACTGGCGAGTCCTCACTCATCGGAGAATAAGGGGTTATTCCTTCTTTTCATTGGGGAGCTCTTCGCCCACTTGGTAGCGGACGAACCGCCGTACATTTATGTTCTCCCCTATTTTGGCTATCCTCTCCGCAATCAGCTCGCCTACGGTACGGGAATCGTCTTTGATAAAGGGCTGCTCGAGGAGACAAACCTCAGAATAGAACTGCTTGAGCTTCCCCTCAACGATCCGTTCGATCACCTCAGGGGGTTTGCCGGAATCGGCAAACTGGGAGCGGATTATCTCCTTCTCCTGCTCGATAATCTCGGGGGGAACATCCTCCCGGCGGATATACTTGGGGGGACAGGCAGCGATCTGCATCGCAATATCCTTAACCAAGGCAAGGAAATCCTCGTTCCTCGCTACAAAATCGGTCTCACAGTTGACCTCTACCAAAACCCCAATCTTTCCGCCGGCATGAATATAAGAACCAACAACGCCCTCGGTGGTAGCCCGCCCTGCCCGCTTCTTGGCTACGGCGAGCCCCCGTTTTCTGAGGATCTTCACTGCCTCTTCAATATCACCCTTCGCCTCAATAAGGGCTTTCTTGCACTCCATAAAGCCGATACCTGTCCGTTCTCGGAGCTCTTTTACCTTGCTTGCAGAAATATCCATTTAAACCATCCTCCTTGGAACAGTAAGGGAAAAAGAACCCTGCTTATCTACTTCTTCCGCCGCTACCAAGACGATAGCCACTTAAGAGGCTTTGGGCTCTTCAGGAGAGGTCTTCTCACCTTCACCCTGGGAAGCTGAAGGATCAGCTGCCACCCCTTCCTTCTCCGCTACCTCCACCGTCTCCTTTGCCAGCATCTTGCCTTCCAAGATAGCATCCGCTACCTTACTCAAGAAGAGCCGGATAGCCCGAATGGCATCGTCGTTGCCCGGTATTGGGTAGTCGATCCCCTCAGGGTCACAATTGGTATCCACCAGAGCAATAACGGGGATACCAAGCCGTTTAGCCTCTGCTAAGGCTATCTTCTCCTTCCTCAAATCTACGATGACCAAAGCATCGGGAAGATCGTTCAACCCCCGGATACCAGCGAGCATTTTTAATAGGTTCATCCGCTCCCGCTCCAGCTTGATCACCTCTTTTTTTGGTAAGAGGCTGTACTTCCCCTCTTCCTTCATCCGCTCGAGCTCATCGAGTCGATCTATCCTCTTCCTTATGGTAGCGAAATTGGTGAGCAACCCTCCCAACCACCGTTGGTTGACATAAAAGACACCGCAACGCTTCGCCTCTTCCTCAACCGCCTCCTGTGCCTGCTTCTTCGTTCCCACGAAGATGAAACTACCACCCTCGCTCGCCAAGTCACGGGCAAACTCGAGCGCCTTCCTGAAGAGTTTGATCGTCTGCTGAAGGTCGATAAGATATATCCCGTTCTTCTCGCCGAAGATATACCTTTTCATCTTGGGGTTCCATCTCCGGGTCTGATGCCCGAAGTGAACCCCCGCCTCGAGAAGCTCCTTCATATTGACGGAAACCAACCACAACCTCCTTATTTTAGATAATTACACCAATTAACCTGCTCGGGTGGAGATTACCGCTTGGAGAACTGGAACCGAGCCCGCGCTCCCCGCTGACCGTACTTCTTCCTCTCCTTGACCCGAGCATCCCGGGTGAGAAAGCCTGCCCGCTTGAGGATATTTCTCAGCTCCCTATTGTAAGCCACTAAAGCCCGGGCGATCCCGTGCCTGATAGCCTCCGCCTGGCCCGTAAGTCCTCCGCCCTTCGCCCTCACATAGACATCGAACTTATCCGCGGTCTGAGTTAGGGAAAGGGGTTGTTTCACCGCGGTCCGGTAGAGCTCACGGGGGAAGTACTCGGTATAATCGCGATTGTTTACGATGATATTTCCCTTGCCCGGACGGAGATAGACACGGGCTACCGCCGTCTTCCGCTTGCCGGTTCCATAATACTGAATCAGACTCACTTTACCTCCACTCCTTCAAAGGTTACTAACCATTGAGGGGAATAAGTTCCGGTTTCTGTGCTTGATGGGGGTGGCTGCCTCCAGCGTATATCTTCAGCTTCTTTATCCGCACCTTGCGCAACTTGTTCTTGGGAAGCATCCCCCATACCGCCAACCTAATCAGCTTCTCTGGGGACTTGGCGAGAAGGTCCTTCGCCAATATCTCCTTTAGTCCACCGGGATATCCTGAGTGACGACGATATACCTTCTTATTCAGCTTGTTACCGGTGAGTTTAACCTTCTCCGCATTTATCACTACCACATAATCCCCCATATCGATGAACGGGGTATAGCTCGGTTTGTTCTTCCCCATTAGGATGGTAGCTATGGTTGAGGCAAGCCTTCCCAAAGCCTTCCCTTCGGCATCGATGAGATACCACTTTTTCTCAATCTCGGTCTTCTTCGGAAAATAAGTACGCATCATCTCCTTCACCTCAATAAAAAGCCCTATTACCCTACAATAAATTTAGTTTGATGTCAAGGAAAAAGGAAGGATTCATATTCTTCCTCTTCTCTTAGCCACCTGGTACAGGACATAACCGGAGATAAAAGCGAGGAAGGAAAACCCCCCCATCACTGGATAAATCCAGTTCATTCCAAAATTATCAGAGATATAGCCCGCTAAGGTAGAGGCGGTAGAACCCATCCCGAAGCCAAGGACCAATCCCACAGCATAGCACCTGCTCCTCGCCCCAACGGGTGAATACTTGGCGATGAGGGTATTCCCCGCCGGCTGAAAGGCGAAATGGGTAAGGGAGAAAAGGGAAAGGGCTATAACGAGAAGCGCCCCTCTACTGAATCCCGCGATAAACAGAAACGGGGTTGAAAGGAGAAGGGTAGCGGGAAGAACTCGCTCCGACTTAAACAAGGAAGAAAGATGTCCGCTCATATACTGTCCCACCATCCCGATGAGAAGGGCTCCCGAGGTGACGAAATTGCCGAACATCAAGCTCTCTCCTCCCAGCCTGAAGCCGAGTCTATCAGCAAAATACTTAGGGAGAAAGACAAAGCTCCCATTGTTTATCAGTCCTCCCAAAATCTGAATGCTGTAGATAGGAATGAGATAAGGAAGAAAAGCCTTGATGCTTCCGCTATCCTCCTCGCTCGGCGGGTCCAGGAAGATACGCTCCCTCCCCTTGATACAAGTATGCCAGATAAGAAAAGCGGCAACCGCTCCTGGAATAGCAAACAGAAGGTAAACCCAACGCCAGCCGAGCTTAGCACCGATAACGCCGGCGATCAAAGGGGAAAGCGCCATTCCCAGGTTTCCCCCCATACCGTGGTAGCCAAGCGCCCGTTCCCTTGCCCGCACGCTGTGGGAGATAAGAGCCAATCCCGAGGGATGATAGAAACTGGCAAAGGTGCCGAGGAGCATCATCCCGAGGAGAAGGGAGAGGACCCCACGGGACATACCAACCATAAACGAAGCGACCGCCTGCCCCGCTAAGGCGAGGAAGAGGACCCTTCTCCCTCCGATCTTGTCAGCGAGGAAACCAGCCGGAAGAGAGCCGAAACCAAAGAGAAAGTAGGCGGCGGTTCCCACCATACCTATCCGGAGGAGGGAGAGTCCAAACTCCTTTGCCATCAATATATTGGTGGCGATGAAGAGCATAATATACATATGGGTTAAGCCATGGGAAAGGGTAGTTATGGCGACTATCTTTCTCTCCCCTTTACTCATCTCTCCTCCTAATGAAGCTTTTTATTATAGTGAGAAAAACCAACTTGTCAACCCCTATTGGGGCTCTTACCGATTTGGCTTGACATATTTACAAGAAATTTGATAAATTCTATTCAAAGGTAAAGATAGAATGTACGCTTTAACCTATCGGGAAGGGGGGAAGAATTATACCTACCCTCTGAAGAAGAAGGTAACGACTCTCGGTCGCTCTGGGGAAAACGACATCGTGCTCCACGATGTGGGGATATCCCGATTCCACGCCAAGATCATTATAGAAGGGGAGAAAGCGCGGATAGTGGACCTGATGAGTAGAAACGGCACCAAGGTGAACGGGACGATCATATCCGAAACCGAGCTGAGGGATGGGGATCAGATACACCTTGGGAGATTCCCCTTGAACTTCCTGAAGCTCTCTACCGATAAGGTCGTCCTCTCCGAGGAGAGGATGCTAATCGAGGAGGGAACGATCATCAAACCCCTCTCCGAGCTCTTCCCCTCCTTCAAAGAAGAAGCTGTCACCCCGGTCCCAAAGAAAGCACCACCAGAAGAGAAAAAAAGTGCCTTCTTCAGTATCCTCTCCCAGGTGGCAAAGGCGCTCATCTCCCTCGACTCCTTGGAGAAGATATTGAACGCGGTGATGGACCTCGTCTTTACCTACCTCCCTGCCGATCGTGGTTTCCTGATGCTCTACGATGAGGAGGGAAAACGGCTTATCCCCAAGGTGACGAGGCATCGTGAAGGGAAGAAGGGGGAGATCACCATCAGCAAGACGATGGCGGACAAGGTACTCAAGGAGAAGGTAGCCATCCTCACCGCCGACGCCCAGACAGACTCCCGGTTCGACAAGGCGGCAAGCATCCGCATCCACGGCATCCGTTCTGCGATGTGCGTTCCCCTATGGAATAAGGACGAGGTCATAGGATTGATCCATATCGACAGCGCGATGGAGAAAAATGTCTTCACCAGCGATGATCTGGAGCTCCTGAGTTCGTTAGCCAATTATGCGGCGGTAGCCATTCAGCGAGCACAGCTCACGGAGAAGGTAAAGCAGGAGATGAAAGTAAGAAGCAAGCTGGAACGTTACCACTCACCGCAGGTGGTAAACCGGATAATAAGCTCGCTTGAGAAAACCACTCACTACGAGCTGGCAGCAACGGAACGGGAGGCAACCATCCTTTTCTCCGACATCGCTGGCTTTTCCGCCTTCACCGAACAGATGCCCCCTCACGAGGTCGCCCTCCTTCTGAACCGCTATTTCTCCTTGATGACCGAGGTCGTCTTCCATTATCAGGGAACCCTGGACAAGTATATAGGCGATGCCATTATGGCTGTATTCGGTGCTCCCTTCCCCCAGCCCGACCACGCGATAAGGGCAGCTGAGGTAGCACTTGAGATGCAGGAAAAGGTAAAAGAACTCAACGAGAAAGGCGATATGGAGGTTGAGCTCGCCATAAGGATAGGGATAAATACGGGAAAGGTGATCGCCGGAGATATCGGCTCGCCGAAGAGGATAGATTACACCGTTCTCGGAACCCCGGTCAATATCGCCTCCCGCCTTGAGGAGGAGGTAGCAGCACCAGGGGAGATAGTGGTGGGAGAGGAAACCTATAAACTAATCAAGGACAGGTTCCTCTTAGAACCCTTGGGTAAGAAGAAGCTCAGGGGGCTCAAAAAACCGGTTGAAAGCTACCGCCTCATCGGCAAAAAATAACCCCCTTCTGCTATCTTAGGGGGATCGAATACTTCTCCTCTTTTGAAGTGAATAACTTAACGAGAAGGCTCAGGCGCGGCTGATCACTATCTTCGCCGGTATCTCCACCTTCGCTAAAACCTTGGGATCCCCTTTTATCCTGCCAATGATGTTCACCTTGGAGGCAGCTTGGAACTCCTCATCCCCCTCTCCGCTACCGAAGAAGAGACAGAAAGCTTTCCCTGGGGGCCAATAGCCGAGCTCCCCCGGCTTTACCTTCTCCCGGGCATCCTCCTCGAGTGGTAGATCGAGCTTTATCGGAAAATAGATCTCCGTCCCCCAACTCAACCCATCCGCCTCCAGAGGGAGGATATCGAGGATCGCCCTTCCGCTTGGCGTATCATAAAGCTCACCATCGAGAGAAAGGTCTCCCACCTTTATCTTTATCTTAACGCTCATCGAACGGCCTCTTTTCGCCCCAAGGAACCCGCTTAATAGAAAGGGCTGTCATTTATATTATACCCCATCTTAAAGGGAAAAAGGAGAGATAAAACAAAATCTACTTGCTCTTTGCCCGCTTCCGAAGGAAAGCAGGGACATCGAGCGTTTCCAGATCGCGCTTGCTCCTGAGGCCAAAACCAGGGCTTTCCTCGCCGAAACTCATCGGGGGCATCTCCCCTGAGGAGCCCGGGTTGCCTGAGAAAAAGGGATTACCTCCTCCCTGGTATGCCCTGGTGATATCTATCGTCTCCGCCTTCTTTCCCAGTTCTGCTGCCTGTTCGAAGCCAGTGGCGATGACGGTGATCTTTATCTCATCCTCCATCTTCTCGTTTATGACTGCGCCGAAGATGATGTTCGCCTCGGGATCCGCTGCCTGATGGATGATATTAAGCGCCTCGTTCACCTCGTGGAGGGTGATACTTCTGCCTCCAGTTACATTTATCAACACCCCCCGGGCGCCATCGATGGATATATCCTCGAGGAGGGGACTCTTTATCGCCCTTCTCGCCGCCTCTACCGCTCTGTTTTCACCGGAGGCTACCCCGGTGCCCATAAGCGCCATCCCCATCCCCTCCATAATCGTCCTCACATCGGCGAAATCGAGGTTGATGAGGCCAGGGATGGTGATGAGGTCGGATATCCCCTGAACGCCTTGTCTTAAAACCTCATCCGCTATCAGAAAGGCGTCCCAAAGTGGGGTGTCCTTGGCAACGGTCTCTAACAGCTTGTCGTTGGGAATGGTAATGACCGTGTCCACGCTCTCCTTGAGCTCGGCAAGCCCACGCTCCGCTTGTAATGCCCGATGTCTCCCTTCAAAAGAGAACGGTTTGGTAACCACCGCCACGGTGAGGGCGCCAAGTTCAGCTGCCAAGCTGGCGATGACCGGCGCTGCTCCGGTACCGGTTCCTCCACCCAAGCCAGCGGTGATGAATACCATATCCGCCCCCTCAAGCATATCGATGATCTTCTCCGTATCCTCGAGGGCGGATTGCTTGCCGATCTCGGGGTTGCCACCGGTGCCCAACCCCTTGGTGAGCTTAGCCCCTATCTGGAGCTTCACCGCCGCTTTGGAAGCACGAAGGGCTTGAAGATCGGTATTTACCGCAATGAACTCGATTCCCCGCATATCCGCGGAGACCATCCTGTTTACTGCGTTTCCTCCTCCCCCGCCGATCCCGATGACCTTTATCCTCGCCTCATACCCCTCCTTTTCCTCGAGGGCGAAATTGATCTTCGGGGTGGCGGGATCTCCTTTCATTCTTCCTCTCATATACACTCCCTCCTTTTTCCCTTAATTTCCTTCATCAAATCTCCGAAAAAAGCCCTTTAAGCCGGGAAAGAACCCGATCCCAAAGACGGGGAGCAGGCGAAACCTCACCCCCTTCCCGGCGCTTCCTACCATAAAGGATCAGTCCCACTGCGGTAGAGTAGATGGGGCTCTTCACCACATCTATTAAACCCGATACCCCCTGGGGCATCCCGAGGCGCACCGGAAGCTGAAACACCTCCTCGGCGACCTCGAGGATGCCCGGAAGGAGCGCCCCACCACCAGTGAGGACCACCCCTGAATTTAGAGAGCGGTGATAACCGACCCTTTTTATCTCCAAGGAGACCAGGTTCATTATCTCCTCAGCCCGGGGCTGGATTATCTCCACCAATGACTTCCGGCTAATCACCCGCGGTTTCCTCCCCCCGATCCCCGGAACCTCGAATGTCTCGTCTTCCTTGACCAATGAGGGATGAGCACATCCGTACTCCTTCTTTATCCTCTCCGCCTCCTTGATATTGGTTCTGATCCCAACCGCTATATCCCGGGTGAAATGATCCCCCGCCGAAGGGAGAACCGCACTATGACAGATGCTTCCCCCACGGAAGATGGCGAGATCGGTGGTACCGCCACCGATGTCGATAATAGCTACCCCGAGCTCCTTTTCATCGGGGCTTAATACCGCCTCGCTCGCCGCGATCTGCTCGAGGATCGTCCCCTCAACAGCGAGCCCTGCCCGATTGACGCAGTTCGCCACATTCTGGATCGAGGTGGTAAGGGCGGTGACGATGTGGACATTCGCCTCCAGCCTGGTACCGCACATCCCAACAGGGTCAAGTATCCCCTCCTGCCCGTCCACGATGTACTCCTGAGGGATGGTATGTAGTATCTTCCTGTCCCCGGGAAGCGATATAGCCGATGCTGCCTCAAGCACCCGGTTCACATCGTTCCTTGTTATCACCCGATCCTTAGCCGGAACCGGGATCACTCCTTTACTGTTTATCCCTTTGATATGGGCACCAGCCACTCCTACAAACGCCGCCTCTATCTCGAAGCCAGCCATAAGCTCCGCCTCCTCCACCGAAGCCCTGATGGTGTTCACCGCTGCCTCAAGGTTCACCACCACCCCCCGACGAAGTCCCTGAGATTCGGTGATCCCCACCCCAATCACCTCCACCTCGCCTATCTGGTTGACCTCGCCAATTACGGTGCATACCTTATGAGTACCTATGTCAAGCCCTACTAAGTACTTCTCCTTTTTGATCGCCATCAACTACTCTCCTCACTTCCCTTTCTTTTAATGACGATCTCCCCGGAAAAGCGGAGATCTATATACTCCACCCGAGCCCGAAAACGGAGGAGCTCAGGATAAATGCCAAATAGACGCTCCAACCTGACCCCTTCCCCACTGCCAAGGATGACATCGGCGGGAAGAGAGGAAAGCCTTACGATCAACCCCTTCTCCCTGGTGAGTCTGGCGGAGACGATCATCTCTCCATGCACCCTCGCCACTCTCCTCGCCGCGGAAAGGAGGCTAACGATGGAGATAAGTTCGCCCGGAGGAGGAAGATGATCAACTGCCAACCGGGGAAGGCTCTTCACCCTCTCCTTCCGGGAAGAAACGCTCCCCGTGTATCCTCCCTGAGCAAGGAAGCTCGCCAAGGGAAGGGTCATCCCCTTGCTGGTCGCCAACAACCTCCTCCCATCCATTTCCACCAAGGCGATCGGCTTTGCCTCCTTTATATCCACCCTCAACCCATCGGGCAACATCCGACTGACCACCACATCCTCGATCCAGGGCGAGGTTAAAAGCACCCTCCTCACCCGGAAAAGATCGAGCCGAAGGAGGTTCTCCCCGTAAGCGAACGAGAGCAACCTTTTCACCTCGGAGAAAGAGGTATGATTGATTCCCCTGACCTCAAGACGGGTGAAGGCGAACCGCGAGGATGATGAAAGGGCGAGATATCCTCGCCAACCGAAATAGGAGATTAAAAGGATAAGGGAGAGATTGAACACAATCTTAGCCACGAGGAAGAATAAACCCCTCTTCGCCTTCCTCCTCGATGGTACCGGGTTCATCTCCAGAACTGCGCCCATTCCTCCTCTTCCCCTAACCATATCACCTCTCCCCCCAGACCTCCACCTCTTCTTCAAGCTCTATGCCGAAGAGACGAAGCACCTCCTCCTTCATCTTATCGATAAGGGCGAAGACATCGGAGGCGGTAGCTCCTCCCTCGTTTATGATGAAATTGGCATGTTTGGTAGAGATAACAGCACCTCCTCTCCTCATTCCCTTCAGTCCTGCCTCGTCGATGAGCCTCCCTGCCGAAGCCCCTTCTGGGTTCTTGAAGATACAGCCAGCACTCCTTTCCCCTATCGGCTGGGTCAACTCCCTTCTTCTCCTGAATTCACGCAGTCTCTTAATAACCAAAGCCGGCTCCTCCGGGGTCAATCGGAGCTCTACCGCAAGGACGATCTCACCCTGAGAGACACCGGAACCACGATAAGAGAAGGAAAGCTCCTCCCGGGAAACCTCCCTTACTCCAGAGGAGGGGGAAAAGAGGACCACCTTTTCCACCAGCGAGCCTATCTCCATCCCAAAGCTTCCCGCGTTCATCTTTATCGCTCCACCCACGCTTCCTGGAATGCCGGATAGGGGTTCAAGTCCGGAAAGACCGAGCTCCCCCACCCGCTTTGCGAGCTTAGAGAGGGGGAACCCGCCTCCCACCGATACGATGCTCCCTCTCACCTTAATTGGAGAAGAAACCCGCCTCAGGGTAACCACCACCTCAGCCACCCCGGAATCGGAGACAACGAGGTTGCTTCCTAAACCCATAACCCGATAAGGGATTCCCTCATTAAAGAGGGTGGTGAGGAGAGGGGTAAGGTTTCTCTCTTCCGGGAAGAAGAGATAAGGCGTTACCCCTCCCACCCCTAAAGTGGTATATCGGGAAAGGAGCGGTTCCGGGATAAACTCCACCTCAAGGTCCCGTCCGATCTCCTCCAGCCGATTTATCGTTGCCAATTCAAACATCCTCCTCTCCCTTAAGGAGGGTGAGAAATTCCTCCCCCACCTTATAGACATTTCCCGCCCCGAGGGTGAGAACGATATCCCCCTTCTCCACTTCGTCAAGGAGTAGCTTTGGTATATCCTTTAGCTCGGGGACATAGATTACCCCCTTATGGCCAAACTCCCTTATCTTCTCCGCTATCAGCTCTCCGGTGATCCCGGGGATGGGCTTTTCACCGGCAGGGTAGATCTCAGAAACGATCACCTTATCCGCCTGATAGAAGGAACGCCCGAACTCATCGAGGAGGAACTTGGTCCGGGTATAGCGATGTGGCTGGAAGACGACGATGAGCCTCCGCCCCCAACCCTCCTTCACCGCGCGGAGGGTGACCTTTATCTCGGTAGGATGATGCCCATAATCATCGAGGACGAGGATCCCTTTGACCTCTCCCTTCTTCTCCAGCCTTCTGTCAGCACCGGAGAACGCCTCGAGCGCCCGCTTGATGGTGTCAAACGGTATCTCGAGATCGAGCCCCACCGCCACCGCAGCCAGGGCGTTGTAAACACTGTGATACCCGGGCACCCGGAGCTTAAGCTCACCAAGCCTTTCCCCGCGGAAGAAGACGGAAAATTGGGAGGAAAACCCTTTGATCTCGACATCACCAGCCATCAAGTCGGCTTGAGAGCTCATCCCATAGGTGAGCTTCCTCCGGTAGATAAGGGGTATTATGCTCTGCACATTTACCTCATCGAGACAGAGGATTCCAGTGCCGTAGAAGGGGACCTTGTTCACGAAATCAACGAACGCCCTCTTGATATCCTCAAGGTCGTGGTAGTAGTCCAGATGCTCCTTATCTATCGAGGTAACTACCGCGATGGTGGGAAAGAGCTTGAGAAAGGACCCATCGCTCTCATCTGCCTCAGCGACCAAGAGATCGCCCCTTCCCAGCTTGGCACTGCTCCCTATGATGTTCAATCTTCCTCCAATTACAATGGTTGGGTCGAGCCCCGCCTCGTTTAAGACAACCGCTATCATCGAGGTAGTCGAGGTCTTCCCGTGGGAACCGGCAACCGCTACCGAGAACTTCATCCGCATAAGCTCACCAAGCATCTCCGCCCGGGGGATAACCGGTATCTGCCTCTCCTTCGCCGCCATCAACTCCGGATTATCGAGGGAGACCGCTGAGGAATAGACGACAACATCCGCTCCCTCGATATTCTCCGGTTTATGGTCATAGGTTATCTTCGCCCCGAGTTTGGCGAGCCGTTCGGTTATCCTGCTCCTCTTTAAATCCGATCCGCTCACATAATACCCGAGATTGAGAAGCACCTCGGCGATACCACTCATTCCAATCCCACCAATACCTACGAAGTGAACCCGTTTATACCGCCTAAACACCTTTCCCCTCCGAAACGAGTGATAGGGCGAATTCAGCCACCTGGGAAGCAGCTCTTCTCTTCCCCAACGCCCTGCTTTTTTCCTCCATAGACCTCAATTTCTCATCATCGTTTATGAGGGAGATGATCTCCCGGGAAAGCCTGCTTCCGGATAGGTCCTTTTCCTCTATTACCACCGCGGCACCCCTTTCGGAGAGCGCCCTCGCATTCATCAGCTGATGGGCGGAGGCGGCTCTGGCGAGCGGTATCAGTATCGCTGCCCTACCACAGGCAGTTAGCTCAGCCACCGTGGAGGCTCCAGCCCGGCTGATAACGAGATGCGCCCGGGAATACCTTTCCGGCATATCGAAGAAGAATGGCGCTACCTCGGCGGTAAAGTGGAAACGACGATAAGCCTCTTCCACCTCCGAGAAATCCGCCTCGCCTGTTTGATGCATAATTATAAGCCGATCCCTATATGGCTCAAGCTCGGAGAGCGCCTCTATCATCGCTCTGTTTATCACCTTCGCCCCTTGGCTTCCCCCAAAGATGAGGAGTACCTTTCTTCCCTCATCCCTCCTTTCTTCGCCGCAATGGGAGAACTCCTCCCTTATCGGATTCCCGGTGATCCTCGATGGGCAATGGAAGAACCTTGCCGTATCCTCGAAGGAGCAGCAGGCGAGATCGACGAAGAAGGAGAGGATGCGGTTGGTAATGCCCGGCTTTAAGTTCTGCTCCGCGATCATCGTCCTCTTTCCCGAAAGGGCGGAGATTAAAACCACCGGTCCCGAGGCATAACCTCCTACTCCGATCACCAAATGGGGCCTGAAGTTCAAGAGGATGAAGATGGTCTCGAAAAAGGCGAGGGGAAGGAGGGCTAAACCCTTGATGAAGGAAAAGACCGACTTCCCGAGAAGCCCCCGGATGTGGATCGTCTTCAAAGGAAATCCCTCCCTGGGCACGATCCTCCCTTCGAGCCCCCGATCACCACCTACCCAGAGGATAGAGGCTTGTTTCTCCCTCTTCAATATCTCCTTGGCGATGGCGATCCCGGGGTAGATATGCCCTCCGGTTCCCCCGCCAGCTATTATCACCTTCAGCCTCCTTTCATCGTCAAGGTCGAAATACCCCATCATCCTACCCGAAAAGAGCTATACCGAGAGATATTGAGCAATATTCCCAACGCAGAAAGGGTAATCAAAAGCGAAGAACCACCATAGCTTATCAAGGGGAGCGGTATCCCCTTGGTAGGCAGGATGTTCAACGCCACGCTTATATTTATCAGTGCCTGAATCACTATCATCAAGGTGATACCGAGGGCTAAATACCTCCCAAAGGGATCAGGAGCGTTGAAGGAAACCTTAAGCCCCCGGATGAGAATGATGATAAAGGCAGCTATAACCGCCGATGCTCCAATGAAGCCGAGTTCCTCGCTGATAACCGAGAAGATGAAATCGGTATATGGCTTGGGGAGGAAGAAGAGTTTCTGTTCCCCCTGGCCGAAGCCCACCCCAAAGATGCCACCGCTTCCGATGGCGGTAAGGGATTGGATGATCTGCCATCCTCCCTGGCGAGAATAACTCCAGGGATCGAGGTAGGCGAGAACTCGCATAATACCATGATGCCTGATGAATACCGCATACCAGAAGAAAAAGGTAGTGCCGGCAGCGAACAGGACGAGATAGCCAAAGCTCATCCCTCCGATGAAGAGAAGCACCAAGCCAAGGGTGAGGATGAACATCGAGGAGCCAAGATCGCGTTCTATGATAACGAGGAAGGAGAACCCCCCGAGAACGAAAAGAAGGAGGGGGATATCTCCTCTCTTTGGGAGTTCCCCTTTCTCCTTATTGGCGAGTCTCCTCGCGAGAAAGATGACCAGTACCAACTTCGCGAGCTCCGAGGGCTGAAAGGAAAAGGCACCAAACCTTAACCAGCGATGGGCGCCATTCACCGCTGGAGCAAAGAGGACCGCGATAAGAAGAATAAAGGTGATTCCTATGAGGAGGTAGATGACCGCCTTCTCCCTTAGGATGCGATAATTGAGGTTCGAGAGGAAGAGCATCGCCACCACCCCGATAAAGCCAGCAGCGAGTTGCTTCATAAGAAGGAAGTAGCTATTCCCAAAGGTCTTATCCGCATAGACACCGGAGGCGGAATAAACCATCATCAAGCCAAAGACGAAGAGAAGCGCGATGGTCAAAAGGAGTATCGGATCAGGAGCAAACCTCTTAGGCATTCTCCCTCCTCCGCTTCAGTTTCCGCAC